>OGPC01000816.1_pt1 | contig 25218 bp, 15 predicted proteins | sample 1552911 | NCBI WGS metagenome assembly OGPC01 (sample SAMEA2580248, study PRJEB22360) | human gut metagenome | biome: human gut; feature: human-associated habitat; material: faeces | place: Denmark | collected 2008/2010 | reverse complement strand
ACAGATAACGGTTACCATTCTCATCGGAAATATGCCCGGGATCAATGCCGGAAACTTTCAAATCCACCGGTTCACTCCATGGACCTTTAATATCGTCCGCCCAAGTTACCCAGTTAGTTCCGGCAGATGGATAGTAAATATAGAATCTATTTTTATATTTTATCAAATCAGGAGCCATGGCAGAACCTTCCCAAGTCGACAAAGCACGACACACCGGTTTCCAATTTATCAAATCCCGAGAATGCCAGATCAGGAATCCCGGTGCATAGTAAAAGGGAGAATGCGTCATATAATAATCACTTCCGTCCCGTACGATACTTGGATCAGCATAGTCACCCGGAATTATCACTTTAGGATATTCCTGTGCATATAATATCCAACCCGCCAAAGTAAAGAGGAAAAGCAAAATACTTTTTTTCATGGTACTCAAATTAAGCCAAGATTCAATCTTGTATGTTTCTTCACAAATATACAAAGCACAATTAAGTTATTCAAATAAAAGTTTTTCAACTTTTATTTGAATAAAACTTAATTTGAAAAATTACTTTATGAAAATAACTACTTTATTCTCACTTTCTCTACAAAATCCTTCTTATTCACATTCAATTCTTCCAGCGAAGTCACCCGCTTACCGTTCAATACGATATTCTCGAACAGGACATTCTCGATTTTACGGTTTTTATCATACCCCTCTATCAGCGAAGGATTGATATATTTGCCTGTACAAGAAATATTGCGGAACACAATATTCTTCACACCCCGTCCCGGCCCAGTATTATACTTTTGATTATACATCACCCGAAGATGAAATAATTGTCCTTCCTGAATATTCTCTACCCGGATATCCTCGAATGTGATATTACGTGCCAAGTTATGGTCGCCAACGTTGATAGTCATACAACCTTGATAATCCCGGTCATCCTCGTCGTGTTCCAGAATATCTATATTTTTGAATAGCATATCTTCAAGCACTTCGTCACCTGTCTTTGTATTGCCATGCGTACCAATATTAATAGGATGTGCAATATCAGCCCAAAGAGTAGAGTTCTGAACACATACATTCCTACAATCTCCATAATAATTCCAGCGATGAGTATAGAAAGCAAGGCAATCGTCAGAATTACGCAGAAAGACATCATCCACCATAATATCAGAGCAAGACATGAAATCCAGTCCGTCACTCCATCCCTGATAGCTGAATGATTTCAGGTTTTTGATGGTGATACCGGAAGATTGTCCGCCGGAAACGGTGTAGTGACGTGAATTGACAACGGTAATTCCATCAATCAATACGTTTTTGGAATATGCTACTGATATTCCCTGTTGCGGCTCAAGTAACATACCATGCCCCAAAATCTTCACATTTTCTACACTATCACAAGTAAGGCAACCTTTCAACACTGCTCCACCTTCCAGATAGACCGTGGTATTAGAAGGAATACGGAAACATTTGTCTGCCACATCGGTAGGTTCATGTATCCCGGATTCAAAATACATCACGTTCGGATCATTCTTGTCGGGGACATTCTCTATAATTGGATTGGCAAATACATGCAGATTATTCAAACGATCGCCGTTAAACTCTACGGAGAGCTTTTGCGGTTTATCCAACGTAAACAGAAGAAAGTTCCCGTCTATCTCCGGTTGAATGCCTTTAGATAGAGGACGCACCACTGCCGAGCGGACGTCTCCGTTGTTTTTCTGCACCAACACTTCCACTTTACCGGAGAAATCAAACTGCACCATTGTAGCATCCGACTTGGTATCCATATCCACCTTAACGTTGTATTCGAAAAGGTCTACCCAATCTTTCTCACCCACTTGCCGCACTTTTACTGTGTAATCGTCGTTGTGACGAGCGTAGTAGATACCCATCGGTACGGGATATACCACTATCTCCGCTCGGATGCCATTCCATCCGAGCAACAACAATAAAAATACAGTTATCAGTCTTGTCAATATCTTCATACCTATCAATCTATTTTTATCTTGCAAACATTAAAGTTCCGAAACCGAGAGCGTCAAAACCACCGCTGGTCTCACCATAGTTGCCACCCCCACCTTCCGGAAAAGCTCTATCGCGACCTATAAGTGAATATTTCACCTTTGTATCCAATACATTTTTCACCTTGGCATAATGGTAGTAAGGAAGCGCCCATATCGGCCTCAAGTTTCCTCGTCCTGTCGTACCCAGCTCCGGTTGTTCTACCGGAGATATTCCGCCCCATGCATTCTGTTGATTCCACGTATATAATGTATAAGGCACTCCGTCATTCGTATAGTTGAAACATGCCGCATATTCACATGCTTTCAAAAACATATTATCTTTATAGGCGAAAAAATCATCTCCCTGATTGTATGCAAGCTGGCAAATAGTTCCAAGTAACCCGACACACATCAATGTATGCCCCTGGTCACGTCCACTCTCCTGCAATTGTGCAAAGTTGGCATAAGCGCCATCATACACATGATAGATAGCCAGTGTGATGCGACCGTTTGTTTCACCGATCTGGAAATGTTCGATAGCTTCATTATAAATGTCACGACGATCTGCCAAAATACCGATTGCCATTGTTGAAGCAATGTTACACAATCCCCAATTAGCCCAATAGTGTAAAGGATTTGTGCCGTGATGACGAACCAGAAAATCTTTGTTTGCCGGATAAAAAACGGAAAGCATCCATTGCTGATAAGCAGCAAAATCTTTAGGAGCCCATCCTGCATATCCTCTCAACAGTTCTCCTGCTATGGCAAATTCATGTCCATAGATTCCGGCACCTAAAGAGACATTGGAATCTCCTCCTAAACCTATACAGGTTTTCGCCCATTTGTTCAGAATTTCCACAGCTTTCTTTGCATATTGCCCGTTCTCCTCGATCTTCCAACGTAGTGCCAACTGATAAGCAGCGGCGGCTCCACGAGCCGCATTCATATAGTTTTCTCCACTGCCTCCACCTCTGACGATTATTTCAGTAGGATAAGTCTGAAAACTTAGCTGGGCGTATTTACTGTTCTTCAACAGTTCATACCCTTCTACCCACGGAGATTCTCCAGCTTTCAACTTTTCACGGATACGTTCGAAATCTTCTTCCGTATGCAGACCACCTACATGGTCCATTGCCACTGACACGTCTTTCGATTCCACCTCTACCAAACTCGTTTCCGGCAGAGGTATTTTATATAAATCAGTTTCTGCTCCCACTTCCGGAAAATTAAATCCGTCACCGCATGATGTTGTTGACACTAATGCCAATGCTGCAACTAAGTAATATATTTTTTTCATAATGTTTTTCTTTTTCTAATTAAGATAATCATTCGCCAAGCCAAACTGTACTGATTGCAGATACTTTCATTCCGCCTTGACCACCCAACATAGTAAGGAATCCCATCGTTACTTCCGTCGTTTCGGATAATTCAAATTCAACTTCTACTTTTTCAGGAGTCGTTCCTAAAGTAACTCTCAAATTAGAAAGTAATGCTTCAGCCAGCACGATGTGATTCGGGTCATCATATACCCAATGCTTACCAGTGCTTGTATTCTCTTCTCTCGCATAATCAGGGAATGTATTATTACCTTTAGTTACCAGGAAGTGAATTGTGAAACGTCCAGTATTAAAGAAAACTTCTGCAATGTCTAACACAAACTTATATTTTCCTTTAGGAAGTGTCTTGACTTGATACAGCTTTCCATTTTCTTTCTTCCCTTCATCCCAACCGGATTGACACTGTAAATAAGTAGTTCCATTCGTCAAAATCATTCCGCGACCTGTGTAAGGAGCATTGCATGACCATCCCAAAGGAGCAGACATCCCCTTATACGTAGTTCCTTCCACCGGTGTGAACGGTTGCTTATAATTCTGTAATACAAACTCCGTAACATCCATTTCTTCGGTCAACAGCGTCAACTCATCATCGCTGGTGATAGGAACAGAAATCGCTTCGTACTTCAAGACTACCTTACCACCCGTAAATCCTTCCGGTATAGTTGCCTTAAACTCATTATTACTGTTGAACACAGGTTCTACCTTTATTCCACCAATAGTAACTATACCGTCAGAGGTAAGTCCCTTCCCGGTTACCGTAATTTCATCACCTACCCGAACTAATTTATGACTCATCACATTGGCAGAAGTTACAGAAATAATATAAGGAGTTTCTTTCACCGTAAATTTGCCTGTATAGAAAGTCACATCTGATATTGATACTGTTAAATCAACTTCTCCAAACACATCATTTGCCGGAGCAGCTACTTTCACAACCAGTTCTGTCGTCGAGTTAGAAACGATAGTAGCTTCGCCACCACCAAACTGTACTCTTATATTCTTTACTTCTTCCGGGAAGTTCTCGCCAGTAATAGTCACTTCTGCACCTATATATTCCTCACTGCTAGAGACATTAGTAATTTTCGGAGAAGGAAGAACATTAAATACCTGAACAGCTTCTATCAATTCATAGGCCGTTTCTACCATCACGCCATTATCACCGTCCGTTGCTTCTTCCGGAACAATTATCACAATCTCTTTATCCGTAGAGCTAACGACTTTGGCTTCGGCATCTCCGAAGTAGACTTTCAATGGCTTCTCTTCTGTACCCACAAAGCCTTCACCTTTCAATGTAATCGTTGCACCACGATAACCGCTTCCGGCAGATATTCCGGTAAACGAAGCATGTTGCAATACTGTGAACTCACCGGATTCACCGCTCAAAGGAGTATTAACATGCTGTTTCGAGATAGTTAAATCAACAGGACCGGTAACGGCTTTCGACGGCACTTTCACTACAATCTTCGTATTCTCGCAAGAAATGACTTGCGCTGTTTCTTTTGTTCCGGTGAATACTAATTTTACAGCAGACAGAGTAGAGCCCAGATTATTACCGATAATCGTAATTTCATCATCGGGGAAGCCCATTTCAGGAGAGATTGCCGTAACAGACGGTTGACCAAGCACCTCATAAGTGAGCTCCGATACATACGTATTCCCTAAAAGATTCAATATGATCTTTCCAGATGTCGCTCCTTCAGGTACTTTCACCACCAATCGTTCTTCCGAGCAGGAAACAATCTCCGTTTCATCTTCACCAATGAAAACTTTCATCAACTCCGGAGATACCCCGAACTGTTTTCCGTTAATCGTCAGTTCTTCACCGATGTAACCTGCCACCGGAGATATGCTGGACACACTAACCGCGCGTCCCTCATATTTCAGGTCTACTATTTCTTCTCCACCTTTATCACATGATGTCCATATAAACAAGGACAACAATAAGAATAAGCTATAATATACTTTTTTCATAAATCTTCTTTTTAGTCTTAGTTACCAGTAGCCATCTCTCTATTAATCCTGATAGCCGAAAGTTTCACCGTTCCCTTATTGTTCAACTGGGTTACAAATCCCATAGTCAGTTGTTTCGTTTCATCCAAATGGACAGCGATTTCTTTCGTGTGCGGATCCATGGAACCTGTGATAGCATAAGACCCTATCACTTTCCCTACATTTTCGTCCGCAGCGTCAAATATATCTCCATTAGCTACCAGGTTGGGGATAGTTCCATCACCTTCAGCTATCACAAAATGTACACCGAAACGACCTGCTTCTTTTGCTATTTGCACAAAATCCAACTCGAATACATAATCTCCTTTTGGCAAGGTAGCAACTTGATATATCTTCGCATTTTCCTTCTTATTGCTACCCCAACATTCCAAAACAAACAAACCGTCAGGATTTTCTTCCGTAAACTGTAGAGTGGTTGCACCATCGAAACCTCCGGATGTATGCCAACCAGTAGCTATCGCCCACGTTCCCACTGCACCACTCGGACTGAACGGCGCAACGCTGTTCTGCAAGAAAATAGATGTCACATCACCCGTTGCCTGCGGATCCATCAGTCCCGTACCGGTCAGTACTATGCTATTGGCATTCGTTTCGGGGCGAATGGTAACAGTGACCAATCCTGATGTATATGCCGGAGTTCTGACAACAATCTGTTCATCCACTAAAGATTCTATCGGAGCTACCGTTCCATTAAACTTCACCTCAACCAAACTCTTATCAGTACCGAAGTTTGCACCTTTTATGGTTACCAAATCACCTTCGACAGCCATATTCGAGCCATATTCCGTATTGTGTGAAAAAATTTCCTCAACCATAGGAGTAGGATACACCTTGAATGTCCCCACAGTGATAGGTTCATTGTTCCATGTCTGCAAAGTCACTTCTCCCGCTACTGCTCCTTCCGGAACTTCTACCACTACACAGTTGTTATTGCAAGACAAAATATTACTCACTGCTACTCCTCCAAAAGCAATTTTCAAGGCTTCTTTCCGGTCACCGAAGTTAGTTCCTGTAAATGTGACCTTTTCTGCTGCATATCCCAGCTTGGGATACATCTCCGATATTTCTGCCGTAGGATATACATAAGTCTTAAATTTAGCATCCTGCTCGCATCCGGCAAACAATACCGGAAAAGAAATCAGAACCAATAGGCCAAGCGTATTTTTTATTAATGAGTATTTCATATCGTTCATATATATAGATTAGTAAGTGATTTAGTAACCCGGATTCTGCTTCAGATTAGGATTCAAGTTAATCTGATGTTGCGGAATGGGATACAAGTAATGCCGTGAAGAGAGTGAGCTATCCGATTTCTTGGAAAGAAGTACGCACGACAGTTCACCGTGTCCTGTCTCTATTTTCAACTCACCATTCACATAAGCGCTGGAGTTGTAAGTAGAAAGATTGTTACCGTTGGCATCCCTGAATGTAGTGGCATAACCCACTCCACCCAATACTCTGCCACAACGGGGTTGGTTCAGTTCTTTTTCCAGTGTTCCCCAACGCTTCAAATCGTCGAAACGGAAACCTTCCATATAAAGCTCTACTGCCCGTTCACGACGGATTTCATCCATCATCACTTCTTCATGTGATTTCGTAGAACCGGTGAGTGTAATAATCTGATCTACCAAAGCATTTGTGAGCGAAGCCACATTGGCACGTCTGCGGAGATTATTGACAGAAGCATCCAGTTGAGTATCTTCTATTTTATTATAACGCGTCATTACTGCTTCGGCATAGTTCAGATAGACCTCTGCCAGACGAAGTATCGAGTAATTGGCAGATTCTTCACGCTCTTGGGCAGGCTTATAAGTGATAAATTTCATGTTTCCATAACCGGAAGTTCCATTCAAAGTCATATTATCCGCACTCTTTCCTACATAAGCTTCCATGCGGTAATCACGGTTTTTATATTCAGCAGTCGGAGTATGATAACCACCGAATTGCTCATTGTTTTCACAGACCGGCAATCCATTTTTACAAAGGAACATATCCATTAACTTTCTGCTTGGATAAACATACGCCATATTCAGATTTAGCTGAAACTTACCGGGAGCTGCATCACGGTCGAATACAGAATAAACGATAAATTCCTTATTTGTTTCTCTGCCATAACCACCGGGATTGCTTTCCGCATCTTCAATACAGAAGAGGTAACGGTTACTCATGTTATTCATTCTCGTATCACTGTTATAGTTCCACAGAGAATAAGCCTGATCTTTCATCACTTCTTCCGACAAGGTAATACATTCTTCGAGGAATGCGTTCACTTGGTCGGATGCCGGCCCTGCCGAACCTTCAAAATCAGCTTTTGTTCCCACATTCTTACGCCATGTAGCCTCGTATAGCAATACACGTGCTTTGAAAGCTTTCGCTCCCTGCTTACTGATGTGTCCTTTGTCTGAAGAAGCGATATTCTGCTCAATGGGCAGCTTATCAATAGCCTGCTGAAGATCGGAAAGAATCAGGTCTACCACCTCATAACGACTATTACGAGGATAATATAGTTCAGGAGATTCCGTATCAAGAGACTTAGTCAGGATAGGTACTCCTCCAAAATATTGTAACAGATAGAAATAATTGTAGGCACGGAAGAAATACGCTTCACCGATATACTGTGTAAGTGCCGATTGGTCACCTGCATAGGTTGCCGCTTTCTCCAACAACATATTGTCTGCCCGAATATTACCGTAAAGACTTGTCCAACGACTATCATCATATCCTACGTTGATGGTTCCATGACCAATATTCCACTGATTGGACGGATTCGTTATAAGGTCAGACTGGATGTCCATGTGGTCAAGGATACTCGAACGCCAGCCGATCAATTGAGAATATAAACCGTTGGCATACTCACGGAAATGCTCCGGCGTTTTGAAATAAACCGCGTCTGTCTTTGAGTCCAGCGGATCTAAATTAAGAAATGAGTCCTGACAGGCATTGAGTCCCAGCAAACAACTACATGCCAATATATATATTATTTTCTTCATACTGTCTTCTTTTTATCGATTAGTTCATACATACTTTATAAGGTAACATTCAATCCAAACGACCAGGTGCGGGCAAACGGATATCCACCGGTATTGGAAGCAGCCCCCATTTCAGGATCGAAACCGTCGCGGATGCTACTTGCTTCCCACAAGTCGTTGCCGGAGAAATATACACGTACTTTCTCGAGTTTCACTCTGCGTGTCCATATCTGCGGTAATGTATAACCGACAACTAATGTTTTCAAACGAATGTAGCGACTGTTCTGAAGCATATAATCATTGTTTTCATAGTTCCATTGAGCCAACGTGGAGTTCGTAGTCAAACGAGGAAATTCGGCATTAGGATTCTCTTTTGTCCACGTTTTGCCAATATATGTCGGATTTTGGTTAGTGGTACGCATACGGAACGGATAAGCCATATAGTCTTTACGCAGAATAAACTGCTTTCCTACTCCCTGGAACATAGCACTGACGTCGATGCCTTTCCACGAACCTCCCAGGTTCAATCCGAATACAAAGTGAGGAGCAGAGTCACCGACATACTGCAAATCGCTACCAGCACTTCCATCACCACTAATCTTATAGTCTCCATTCAAGTCGATGCGTTTCACATCTCCCGGACGCAACTGCCTGTCGCTATTCTTTCCAACATTCAGCAAATCTCCTTTTCCGCCATACAGCGCATAGTAGCGATCTACTTCTTCCTGATCTTTAAAGAAACCATCTGTACGATAGAGGAAGAAGGCTCCCAGCGGATACCCGTTGACATTGTTTGTACCTGCAGTATAAGTATCAGCTCCCTCTACATTTTTAAGCAAGCTTTTGTTATCTCCGATATTGAAGTTGGCATAATAAGAGAAATCTTTAACTTGGTCGCGCCAGCCTACAGTAACTTCCCATCCTTTTACATTCAGACGTCCGCTATTAGTTTTAGGGGCCGTTCCTCCCAACACTCCCGGATAAGTAACATTAGAAAGCATTCCGATATTATCCTTGATAAAGTAGTCGAAAGAGGCAGTCAGACGGTTATTCAGGAAGTTCAAGTCGATACCTATATTTTTCTGTTCCACACGTTCCCATGTCGTATCAAAACTAATCAGTCCGCCATTGGCAAAACTGGAAGATACTTGCTGGGATACATTGGTACCAAAAGCAGTATTACCCTGACTAATCAACGAGAGGTATGAAAAGTCGCCCAAACCACCATTATTACCAGAGTTACCGTAACTTAAACGAACCTTACCGAAGCTGACAACCGGAGTGATAAAGTTCATAAAATCTTCAGCTGTAAAGACCCATCCCAAAGAACCGGAGAAGAAATTGCGGAACTTATACCCCGGAGCAAATTTGGAATCACCATCCCGACGTCCCAGGAATTCTGCCAAATATTTCTCTGCATAGTTGTAATTCAGCCTCATAAGATAAGAATAGGTGCCGGTTTGTGTCTTTCCTCCACTGCTATTTCTCTTTCCACCTGCCAGTTCAAGATCGTAAACACCCGAATCTTCCATCGTTTCACGAGCTGCCGAAAGTTTCTTCAGTGTCCACTTCTCGGCATTGATACCCAGGGTAGCCGATACATTATGTACATCGGCAAAAGTGCGATTATATTTCAGCAAGCCGGAATAGTATTGATAAAGCTGATTATTGGCTTCCATCAAATAGGCCGGATTGTTTGTATCTTTTAAAGGAAATACTCCTGCCGAATTATCCAGAGTCTGCTGGGTAGCCACGATAGTACGTACCGGATTTCCGAACCAGTCATATACCTGTACCGGAATAACGTAGCGGTCACGACGATATTCTTCATTTTGGAAAGAAGCCATACCTTCAAAACTAATCCCTTTCCATATATCAATTGTTGCTTTCAAGTCTACACGGGTAGTCAGATTTGTTTTATCATCGCGCCCACCATCCGAAATGGCAGCTACCGGCTGACGTTCCCCTCTGGTTCCGAAGATAGAATACCACTGTCCATAAGGATTCTTAGCTGGAAAGAAAGGAGGATCATAAGCATACATATTAGCGTCAATACCCGTAGAAGGAGTACTTGTATCTGTCTTAATCATGCTGGCAGAAGTCTCCAGTCTGAACCAGTCGGTCAACTTCACTCCATAATTCAAACGCAAGTTGATCTGTGTCTGTCCGTCATAAGCTACAGCCAGGTTAGCCTGGTTATCTGCATACGCTAAAGAGATACGGTAATCAGACTTTTCTGTCGAACCCGACACACTCAAGTTGTGCTGATAAGAATAACGACGGGCAAACAATTCTTCCAAGCGGTTGGCATTGCCTATAAAAAGATCACCCCATCCCGCATCAACGGTGTGATAGATGCCTTCATATCCAGTCTGCATTTTCCGTAAAGTATCTTCTCCCCAGTTCCACCAATCCTTAGTTTCCATTTCTTTATTGGCTTCTATCCACATAGTAGCATATTCCTGCATAGACGGAGAATAGGACATAATACCGTTGGTAGTGAAACGCATATTGAAATTATAATCTACCGTAGCCTTACCTTTACCTTTTTTCGTCGTAACAAGGATAACACCATTGGCAGCTTTCGCTCCATAGATAGATGCTGCACCGTCCTTCAAAACACTGATATTTTCTATATCATCCATATTTAAGTTCTGGAAGGAAACCGAATTCAATGCAGGCACACCGTCAATGACAATCAGCGGGCTACCTCCATTGATGGATGTCGCGCCACGAATCTGAAAATTCAAACCTTCATTACCCGGACGAGTGGATGAACGGGTCACAACCAGACCCGGAGTAGCTCCTTGTAAGGCTGCACCCACATTAGTAATAGCACGACTCTGCAATGTTTTACTACTTACCGATTCTACCGCCCCTGTCAACGTCGCTTTTTTCTGCGTACCATAACCCACTACAACAACCTCGTCCAGTGCATTATTATCTTCCTTTAATACTACCTTAAAATCAGAGCGGTCATGAAGGTTAATGATCTGATCTACATATCCGATATAGCTAACTTTTATCTGTTTGGCATCAGCAGGAATATTCAGCGTAAACCGACCGTCAATATCGGTAATTACTCCTGCATTACTTCCTACGACCACTACATTACAACCAATTAGTGGTTCACCATTCGCATCTGTCACAAGTCCTTTGATGGTACGGCCTGTCTGGACTACCATCAAACTCTCTTCTACAGAATCATTTGCATAGAGCAATACACCGGGCGAACCACCCAGCAGCATGGCGAAAGCCAATGCGACTCCTTTTGAACATAAGAATTTGGATTTAATTTCCATAATACTATTAAATTGTTAAAGTTAATATGTGTTTTTCCGAATCTGGTATTTAACCGACTTTGGAGAATTCATTTTTCAAATAGGTGCGAACAGTCTTACGAGCCAGTAATAATTGACACTCTACTGTACGGGGAGATAAGGACAGCTTTCCTGCAATGGCAGGACAAGAGAGTTCATGATTGAAACTAAGTTCATAAATCTGACGGCGTTTGACAGGAAGAGTTTCCATTACCTGGTCATGCATCTTCTTTAGTTCACGAAAATGAATGGTATCTTCTGTGGTATTCCGACTGGTGTCTTCCATCCTATTATATATGTAGGCGACGAAATCTTCCTGTTTATAATAACGACGGATTTTATCGGTTACTATATTGCGAGCGATGGTAAAAAGCAAAGACCAGACTGTATCTTTGTTTACGAATGCCCTGTGTTCCCATAAGCGAACAAAGACATCCTGTGCCAAATCTTCCGCTTCATGCGGATGGCAAATACGGATAGCGATATAGTTCTTGATATACTCCTTATATTTAAGGTAGCATTCAGAGAAGAAGTCGTCAAATGTAGCTTGATGTTTATTCATGGCATTAAATTTATCCGTTTAACGATGATACAAAAGTAGGAACAAGTTTCGAATTCAAATATCACAAAAGTAACAGATAACAAAACTATCGTAACAAGCGTGTATTTTTGCAAAAACTTCCCATTTCATCGGGATAAATCTAACCGTCACACCAATAAAAAAGGGGATGTCGTTACATTTGACGACTCCCCTGTTCTTATATTTGCATGGATGAAAACTTTCATCCGGAAGGATTCATTATTTATTCTCCTGTGATGCCTGGAAATCCGGTATACGTTTTACGTTCGCACCTTTCATCACCCCTCTTTTGATCGCTTCATTCGTATCGGTGATTTCTTTCTTCACACGTTTATAGTATTCTTTTGTCAGTCCTTTCTCTACTGCTTCCGATTCTGTTACTGCCCAAAGATACTGATAATCCATCAACATCAAATCCGGTGCCACTATTTTAAAGAAAACACTATCATTTGCAAATTTTTCACGTAAGTCTCCCAAATAGATGGTATCTGCAGGATTTACCTCCTTAACATTTGCATTATTTTTTGAACTGCTACCTCCGCAAGAGGATAACATCAAACCTCCTACCAATGAAATTAAAACTAATACTTTCATATCAATATATATTATAAAATAAAATATTCAGCGCAAATGTAATAATTAAACTACAAATACAAGCACAATGTCATTCTTTTCTTCCCGATTCCTCGGCATATTGCCTAGGTAACATCCCGAACATTTCTCTAAAACACTTTGAGAAATAGCTGGGTGAACTGAATCCTACCCGGTTCGCTATTTCAACAATCGGCAACTGACTTCCTTGTAATAACTGTGCCGCCCGTTTCAAACGGATGCTGCGAATAAAGTCCGTCGGTGTGTGTCCGGTGATGGATTGCAGCTTGCGGTAAAGGCTCATACGCACCATACCCAAATCGCCACTCAACTCTTCTACACCATATTCCGGATTGTCCATGTTCTTTTCTATGTATTCCAGACACTTCTGTATGAGTTGTTCGTCTACCGAAGTGATAGTGATAGCACTCGGATTTACTTCTATGTTCTTACGGAATTCTTGTTTTCTCTTTTCCTGCTGCTCTATCAGCTTTTCAATGCGTACCATCAGCATATCAAAGTTGAAAGGTTTCGACATATAAGAGTCTGCTCCTACTTCATAGCTGTTAATCTTGATATCATCAGCGGTACGGGCTGTCAATAATATCACAGGTATATGGGAAGTCTGCACGTTCGTCTTGATCCGACGGCAAAGTTCGATACCGTCTACTTTCGGCATCATAATGTCACTGATTATCAGGTTCGGATTTTCTTCTATTGCTTTTCGCTCTCCTTCCTCGCCGTCTGCCGCTTCAATAATCTGATAGAAATCTTCCAACTGTTCTTTCAGGAAAGTACGGAATTCCTGATTGTCCTCCACTAACAACAGTTTCTTCAGGTTATCATCGACTGTAGATGTAGTGGTTTCTTTCTCTTTAACGTCCGGTGTTTCCGTTCCGATGATTTCTTCCGGCAGTTCGTCCGGTTCCGGTTTCAGGTCCATCGGCAACCAAACAGTGAATACTGATCCACGATCTATCTGACTGTCCACTTTAATACGGCCACCATGTATATTTACATATTCCCTGACCAAATGAAGTCCGATGCCACTGCCTATTTTTTCGTCCCCTTCATTTCCTACCTGATAGAAACGGTCAAAGATATAGGGAAGGTCTGATTCAGATATTCCGATTCCAGTGTCGGATACCGATATTCTCACGTAGTTTCTTTCTTCTATCTCTTCTGTTGCAAGCAGTAAGTCTACCGTCCCGCCTTCCGGCGTATATTTGAAGGCGTTGGACAAGAGATTATTCACAATCTTATGTACCTTATCCCGGTCGAAGAACATATAAAGCGCTCTGTGTTCCGATTGATTCACAAAGTTAAGATGCTTCTCTACTGCCATTGGCATGAAGTTATTGTAGGCAGAAACAATAAATTCCTCCATATCGCCGTTCATCAGATGCAACCTCTCTCCTTTCATTTCCAGTTTGCGGAAATCGAGTAGCTGATTCACCAATGACAATAGGTTTTGAGCATTCTTATAGATGGTATTCAGTTGTTTTTTCATCGCATCGTCTGTCAATCGACGTATCATCATGTCCAATGGTGTGATAATCAACGTCAGCGGAGTACGGAGTTCATGGCTTATATTTGTGAAGAAGCGGAATTTCATCTGATCCAGTTCTTCTTTCTGCTTCAACGCTTCCGCTTCTTGCATACGAATCATCTTCTGCCGGTTGCGGCGGTTTATTACGTAGATCAGCCCGAAGATTAAGAGAACACCTAAAATTGCATAGAAAACACGAGCGGCCAGTGTATCCCAAAACGGGGGATGAATTACAATTTTGAATGCAGACTCCGGTCCCCATATCCGGTCGTTTCCGGCAGCGGACACACGGAAGATGTATTCGCCCGAAGGGAGATTATTATAGACAACACGTCCTTGTCCATTCTCAAAAAGGGTTTCCGTCCATTCCTTGTCAAATCCTTCCAGTTGGTAACGAAAAGAGGTTTGAGAAGGATTAGGGAAGTTCAGACCAGAGAACTCAAGTGTGATATAGTTCTCATCATATTTTAATTGTACTTCGTCCGAATAACTTAATGCTTTATCAAATAAGACACGTCCGTTATATGCTTCGCCCGAAACAACCGGAACATTAAACAAGCGGAATGAGGTAAACAGAGGACGATTGAGGCACTGATTATCTATCATGTTTTCTGGTGAGAAAGCGATAAAGCCGTTCATCAGCCCCAGAAAAAGCTGATTATCCCTGGTCATTAACGAAGGGAAACTATATAAATCATCCTGACGGATTTCATCTTCCGACAGACAGCTGATTACATGAAAACTGTATTTATCTGCTCTTCTGTCTACCTTTATCTTATAAATAGAAGTGACTGTCGAAATCCATATATCATGGTTCTTATCTTCCACTACGTTCAGGATAGCTTTAGACAGACCTTCTTCTTTCCCTAATGTGTAGCTTTGCCCATTGTAAGTCAAAACGCTCAAGCCATATTGTGTAGCAAACCATAAAGTTCCCTCATGGTCTTTGAGTATCTGATTATACTTGATACTTCCCTGATTGAAGATTGAATTAGCCTGTCCGTCTTGCTCCGGTATCCATATCTTATTCGTTGCAGGATCGTAAATGTAGAGTCCGTTATCACTGCCTACTACCAACCGGGATTGATTATCTATGGCCAATGCATTCGCTACTTTGTATTTCTTGAGTTCGGGAAACTGTTCGGACAATAAGTTTATTTGCCCGTTTTCAGGATTGAATAATCCTACACCACCATATATACTTACCCACAATCGACCGGAAGAATCTTCGACCATGACACGGATATTACTGAAATCCAATTCATTCTGATAATCCGTATCGGGATAATCGTAAGATTGTACCTTTCCATGATCTATGCAGTAGAGCCCATCGTGGTATGTTCCGACCCAAACACGCTTCTTGCTGTCCTCATAGAGTACACGGCAATTCTTCTGACTGAATTCATGATAGAATCTGTTCATGCTTTTAGTCTCCGGTTCATAGCGATAGACACCCTGCGTAGTACCCATCAGAATTTCTCCTTTAGATGTTTCGAGCATACAACGGATTTCCTCTCCTTTCCAATCGCCGTTTATCATCTTCTTATTGTACAGCACTATTTTATTCATGCTGGGATGATAATAACACATTCCCTGATTATAAAGTCCTATCCAAACGGAATTATTTTCCCGGTCGCAATAGATGCTTTGAATACCGTTTCGTACTGTATTACCTGATAATAAAGGAATATCCAGTGTCCGGGTTACAGAGAAATTGTGCATATCAATGACATAGAATCCATCGATAACGGTTCCTACCCATGCATTTCCACCTTTATCCACATCCATAGAAGTAAACCATGAATAGTGTCCGAGTTGGATACCCGAAATTTGATTCCATTTTTTATTATAGACATCATAATAGCCTACTCCACGATCCCACATCAACCAAAAGTCACCATTATCGAGTATCTTCAAAACCACACGGTCATCCGGTTTCAGTTGGTCTTTCAGAAAATCAAGTTGCTGCACAAAACGCTTCTTTTCCAAATCGTAGCAACGGATAGCCCCTTTCTGATGAACCATCCAACTGTATTTTCCATGACTTTCTACTCCGAGCAATCCTCCATAGTATTCCATAAACTCGTCATTCCTGCAAACCTGTTCGATTGACTTTGTCTCTGCATCGTACATATAGACAGAGGAACCCGGCGTCAGAAACCAACAATGTTTCTCTGAATCAATAATCAGGTCCGCCACTTTATCCTTCAAGCCGAATTGCTGAAATAAGGAATCTACGTTATAGATATACTGTTCGGTAGTCAAATCGAAGACACGCAGGCTCTTGCGTTCTTTCATCCACAAACGTTTGTCGGCATCAATATATTGTTCGGGAATAATATGGTTATATGCTATCGAATATTCGCCATGAATATTGAAAGGGAAATTTGAATAGTTCGCACCATCATACAGGCTTAATAACACAGTACTTCGCACACCGATACGTCCGTCGGGAATGGGGAAAACGCTTTTTACATAGTTATCCGGTAATCCTTCGACAACTCCAATCTGGCGGAATACATAAGGGGATTCTTGCGAGCTAATATAACCCGGATACAATAATCCCATTAGTATGATTAACAAACATATTCGAATTTTCATGGCCATCTTTTTTTGTAGTACTATTATTAAGTACGAACGAAAAATCAAATCCCCTTATCCTGCTTTACTATTATTTTCTGAATTTCGAGTTTATCTCCGGCTTGCCCTATCTGTAAACGAAGTACACAAGCTCCTGCGGGAAGAGTGAGTTTTCCTATTTCTCTTTCCGTCCATTGTACGGAGCCGGGTAATTGCATGGATTCTGTCTTTACTTCCGAATCAAAAGCTACGGACAATAAAGAATTTCCTTTTGATTGATAAACAAGATAAACGGTATAATCTCCATCGGTAGGAATACTTACAGTATAATTCATCCATTCTCCATCTTCTATTTGGGTAACGACGTAGTTATCTTCTTCTTTTCGTAGCTCTACCGCCCCGTCAGGTCTGTATTCATTACCACGTTTCTTTCCTACATTGTGATAGGTATGTCCTTCGGGAGCTTCCGCAAGACAATAATAATCGTAATCGGCAGCCAATATCTCACAAGGTAATGAATGAATTCCTGATACACGCTTTCCCGTAGAGAAAGAAACGGGATCGCCTGCCATCCAAGGAGTCAATCGTTTGGTCAATGTTCCCCAACCGGTCCATTCATAAAACCAGTTGGGTGCTATTCCCCAATTCTCACAACCATAATGCTCTATCATATAATCACGGTAACGTTTCAACCAGGTATAGTTGTTCTCCGGCAATCCAGCACGTACTGCATAATGCGCCAATGCCATTTCACGAGTTCCGCCACTACCTGCTACGTCTCCACGTCCGTGAGGAGATACGGCTACGGATTCCCAACGTCCACTACGGCTTTTTATCTGAAGAAATTTTCCGTTCTCAAAGGTAACTTCAGTTGGATTCTTACTATAACTTGTCGGTTCCCAAGGCTCTTTTTGCTCTTCATAAGTCTGGACTTTAGAGAGGTTATAACGATAGTTCCATTCCAAACCAAGAAGCAAACGGTTATTGAGACAATTATATAAAGAATCTCCCTGATTCCATGCCATTTCTGCGATAGCTACATAATTGTGGATACCTGCCAATACATGTCCCTGGTCGCGACTGGACTCCTGACATTGACCGTTCGGATAGATATAATACTGTAGCTGTTCATCGTATCCATAATCTGAAATCTTGTTTTCTCTTCCTTCCAATTTATAATCAAGCATGGTTGGTGATTTCTTAATCGGTTCTTTGCTAATAACCGGTGGTCCTGAAGGATAAGATAAATCATCCGGTCGATGCTTCATTCCCAATAAGTAACGGTAAGCACGGTCATACATTACTTCGTTATCCAAGTAAATACCCATTGCCATCATTCCACGAGCAGCGAAAAGTCCTTGATTACCAAACCTTGCGGCATCGAAATTAAAGATATTCCAATAGAATGTAACTCCGTTCTTTGAATCATCCCAGTAATTTGCATATTTGGAAGAGAAATCTTCCGTATTGCTATATCCGGGATAGACCAACATATTTTTAAAACGTTTCTGGTCTTCTGCCTTCCAACCGGGATAATCACGCATTAATTCGGCGGCATCAATCAAAAGATAAATTTTTCCGTTATCTAATGGTCCTGTTCCCCGACTACTTGTGTTGGTATAATAAGAATTAGCATTCAGATATTCGACCGCTTTACGGGCATAAGCCTCATCGCCCGTCAGATGCCAAAGCAAAGCTAAATCATGTGCCCGCCTGCCATCTACTCCGATAGTAGCATTAAAACGTCCTTCTCTGATTTGTTTTCCCCGATTGATGACTTGCGTATTGAGTGAAGAATAGGGAGATTCCTTTAGTTTCAGGAAAGTAGAATAATAAGGCTCGTGTTTCGCCTTTACCATAACTTTCATCCGGTCTAAATCACCTTGGGTATAAGTGATTCCAGGATGGATAAAGTCACGTCGTTGCGCTTGCACTCCATTTTGAATATTCCCTATCCATACAATCCAAATAATCCATATAATTCTGTTAATCATAGTGCGATTCGTTTTTTATACAAGTGATAAGCAAAGATAGTATTTAGTAATAAAAAGGAGTTCAAAGTGAATGAAACATTTACTTTGATTAGCATAAACCCGGGAATAAAGTTCTTATTTTGACACTTTATTTCCGGGCTTTCCATATTACAGGTATATAATTACTTAATCTTTATTTTTCCAACAAAACCTTTTTTATCTATATTCAATTCGTCCAATGATGTAAGCCGTTTGCCATTCAATATTATATTTTCAAATAAAATATTATCGACGATTCTGTCTTTATCATATCCTTCAATCAAAGAAGGATTTGTGAACTTTCCCGAATAAGAGATATTACGGAATACAATATCCCTGACTCCACGACCCGGCCCCGTGTTATATTTCTGATTAAACATGACACGAAGATGAAATAACTGCCCTTCCTGAATACTCTCTACACGGATATCTTCAAAAGTGATGTTACGAGCCAGATTATGATCGCCGACATTGATAGCCATACATCCCTGATAATCCCGATCGTCTTCATCGTGTTCGAGTATATCTATATTTTTAAACAAGACATCCTCTATCACTTCATCCCCAGTCTCCGTATTTCCATGCGTACCAATATTGATAGGGTGGGCAATATCAGCCCAAAGGATAGAGTTCTGAACGCGCACATTCCGGCAGTCACCATAATAATCTCCGCGATGCGCATAAAGAGCTATACAATCGTCGGAATTACGCATAAAGACATTATCTATCAGAATATCCGAACACGACATGAAATCCAGTCCGTCACTCCATCCTTGACAACTGAATGATTTTAAATTCTTGATTGTAATCCCTGTCGACTGTCCTCCCGAAACAGTATAATGTCGCGGATTAACTACTGTTATTCCATCAATCACTACATTTTTGGAGAAAGCCACTGATACTCCTTGTTGAGGTTCAAGTAACATACCATGCCCTAAAATCTTCACATTTTCTACACTGTCACATTGCAGACGGCCTTTCAATACAGCTCCCCCCTCCAGATAAACGGTGGTATTGGACGGAATACGAAAGCTACCTGTAGCCTTGTCCGTGGCCTCATGTATTCCCGATTCAAAGTACATTACGTTCGGAGCATTCTTATCAGGAACATCCTTTATGACAGGATTGGCAAATACATGAAGGTTATTCAGACGATCACCATTTAACTCAATAGAAAGCTTCTGCGGTTTATCTATGGTAAACAATAAAAAGTTATCATCAACTTCCAGCTGAATGCCTTTGGACAAAGGGCGCACAACAGCTGAACGAATTTCTCCATTATTCTTTTGCACCAATATCTCCACCTTTCCCGAAAAGTCGAATTGTACCATCGTGGCATTAGAATAGGTGTCCATATCAACCTTTACATTATATTCGTAAAGATCTATCCAATCTTTTTCTCCGGCTTGTCGTACCCTTACCGTATAGTCATCATTATGCCGGGCATAATAAATTCCCATTGGTACAGGATAAGTAATAATTTCCGCTTGCGCGACATACCCTCCCATCATCGCCAACAAGAATACTAGCATTTTCTTTATATATTTCTTCATACCTATTTTTATTGAAAAGAAAAATAAGTTGGCATTCCCCTTATTGTACATAGAAAATGCCAACCCCAAATAATAAACCAATTAATTCGGAAGATCCATCGCATACATCAGTGTACCTATACCCAACTGGTCATAACCACCGGTATTGGGACCATACTGACTACCTCCACCTTCAGGTGCCACCCTGTCAGCTGCTATTTTAGAATATTGGCATTTGTCCGCATCTATACCTTTCACACATCTATAATGGTAATAAGGAAGTGCCCATACAGGACGTATTTCTCCACGACCACCTCCCATAGAGTCCAAAGTTTCACAAACCGTAGGTCTAATCTCCGATCCTACCTGCTGTTGCCAAACATAAGTTGTATATGGAACGTCCTCTTTCTGTACACTAGTATAATTATAATAAGCTACATATTCGCATCCTTTCAGAAACATGTTATTATTATATTTATAAAAATCATCTCCCTGATTATAGGCCAATTGCATTATTTCACCCAACACACCGATTACCATAATCGTATGTCCCTGGTCACGTCCGCTCTCTTGTAGTTGGGCGAAATTTGCCCATTTACCGGTAAAAACATGACAAATGGCGCGCGTAAGACGTGCATTCGTAGCACCTGTTTGCAAATGCTCGATTGCTTCATTATAAATATCACGACGATCTGCCACAATGCCGATAGCCATCATAGAAGCAAGGTTACACAAAGGCCAGTTAGACCAATAATGAAGAGCATTAACTCCCCAATAATTGCTTAAAAAACTACTATTACTAGGATAAAACACAGCGAGCATCCATTGTTGGAAATCCGCAAAGTCTCTTGGATTCCAATTCTCATAATCTCTCATCAACTCCCCTGCCGCTGCAAACTGATATCCAATAAGACCACCTGACAACGCATTGTGTTGATCTCCTCCAAGCCTTTTATTAACCGACGCCCAATTATTGAGTATTTTGATAGCGGCATCTGCATAATCTTGCGCATTGTCATCTACTCCTATTTTCCAACGAACAGCCATTTGATAAGCAGCGGCAGCAGCACGGCTGGCCTGCATCACATTATCTCCTGCACCGCTACTGGTTCTAACAATTGCCTCCGTTGCTTGAAGGTCACCGTTATTTTCATCCCCCAAATTAGCATGGCGACTCTTCTTAAACATTTCCCAACCTTCTACCCACGGTGATTCACCATTTCTGATTTTCTTTCGAATACGGGCGAAATCTTCTTCTGTATGCAACCCTCCTACGTGTGACATCGGCACAGTCGGAGCTTTTGATTCTATTTCCACCAAAGGCGGTACGTCAGGAAGTGGAATCTTATTCAAATCTGTTTCTACACCCGGATCGGGGAAATCAAGGCCATCCCCACAAGCTGTCATGGACAAGAACCCAAGAGCAGCAATGAAATAATATATTTTTTTCATAATACTTTTCTTTTATAGTGGCGACATTGCATACCTTTCAGCAACAATGCCGCCGGGGTTAATTATTCAACACAAGTAAGAGTCATATCAGTTACTTTAAAATAGCACTGGTCAGCATCAATTTCAATAAGGAATCCGATTAGTACTTCAGAAGCTTCTGTCAATTCAAGTATAGTCGTCTCCAAGTTACCCACCTGGGGGCGTCCACCAACATTGAATGCACAATTAGAAGAACTTTCGATTTGATCCCTATTCGGTATATCTATTTCACCAGCACCTTTGGCAACCAAAATATAAGCAAAGTTTTTCGCTGCATCCTTACTGGACACATTGGTTGCCGAGCACACTGCTTGCAGTTTATATTTACCAGCAGGAAGTTGGGCAACTTGCCACATCTTTGCATTGTGAAGCCATGTATTTTTCCCCCAACCTCTCTGGAAAGAAATAACAGTACCTTGCATACCAACAACAGCTCCTTTCACAACCTCATTCATCTTCCACACAGCCGGTAACTGCCATTCTCCGGAACCTGTTCCTTTTATTGGTTCCCTATAATTCTGCAGTACATAATCTGTGATATTTTCACCTGCAGATATAAGTACTAACTCTGTATCCGATTCTACATCTAAAGGTATGCCTTCAAATGTCAAAGCTACTTTACCACTTTTAAAGCCTTCAGGAACGATCACCTTTATTTCAGTATCCGATTTAGAATTTACCGTTGCCTCAATTCCTCCGATTGTTACTTTTTCAAGTGCTACTTTTTCTAATCGTTCGCCGCTAATGACAACCACACTACCGATCTTGACCAATTTCCCAGATGTAATAGAAGTTATCACCGGAGTTTCATTAATAGTAAACGTACGAGAATCAATCTGCAAACCGGATATTGTCAACGTCATTAACATTTCTCCAAAATTACCAGCAGGAGCCGGAACTTTTACCTTTAGTTCCGTTTTAGAGCTAGAAACAACTTCAGCTTTACTTTCTCCAAACATTACTTCAATATGATCACCTTCCGTAGGCAAATTTTCACCTGTAAATGTTATTACAGCACCAACATATCCTTCTGCCGCAGATATTTTATTTATCGTCGGAGTAGGAAGTATAGTAAACTTACGTGTCATTGAAACCTTTTCGTAAGGAGTTTCGATAGATATGACATTTTCACCTTCTTCAACACTTCCTGGAACAATAACTACGATTTCCGTATCCGTACAGCTAACAATCTGCGCTTCGATTTTTTCAAAGAAAACTTTAATGCCGTCCGTTCCACCAACTGCACCATTTGCCATTTTACCTACGAAGTTCTTTCCCTTCAATGTGATACGACTACCACGATAACCGCTTTTCCAAGGAAGTTCGTCAAAGTCAGCATGTGCAAGAACTGTAAAATCTTCAGGCATATTAATATCTTCTTGTTTAGAGATTTGCAATTTAATAGGACCTGTAACCGCATCCTTCGGCACTACTACCAAAATCTTCTCATTCTGACATTCATATACTTCCGCATCTTCCTCTGTCCCGGCAAATCTCACTTTCACCAATGAAGCTACCGTGCCGAAATCATGTCCTTTAAAAACGATTTGATCGCCGATAAACCCATACGGTGGTTCAATGCTTTCCACTCCCAGATTTCCCAACACGTCATATACCAACTCCGAAACAACTTTATTTCCGAGAATTTCCACGGCTACTTTTCCTCTCGTTCCTTGTGTGGGTACTTCGACTATAATCTTGGTATCCTCATAGGAAACGATTTTTACTGACGTATTACCGATAAAAACTTTCGCCTGTTCCGGTGAAACACCAAAGTCCTTACCAAGTATCTCCAACGTTTCGCCGGCATAACCGGACGGGGGATTAATCCCCGTCACCGTTATATTCCGCCCTTCATATTTTAAATCCACTATTTCCTCTCCCCCATCATCGCAAGAAGTCATCGCTAATGGAGTCAGAAACAACAAAAGGAATAAACTTTCATATATTTTTTTCATATCCGTAAGTCTTTAACTGTTTTAATCTATTACTTCAACCAAATTCAGTTGAATATCGCTCACTTTGAAATATTTATCTTTGCCAAAAGAAGCCACAAAACCAATCGAAAGTTCGGTTTCTTCCTGTAGAGTGAAATCTAACTTTGTTACGACAGGAGTCGCATTGTAAGCTACATTCGTAAATTTACTGCTAACCACAACATTCGAGTTTCCTTCCACTTGATCGGCATCAGGCAAACCATCTCCACCACGGTTTACAACGAGATAAACATGATCCGTAGCTACATTCACTTCTATACAGGTCATTATCAACTCATATTTTCCCGGAGTGACAGTAGCCACCTGATACATCTTGCCATTTGTTACGGAAAGCGGAGAAGACGGATGTCCCCAACCGGTCTGCATACCCAACGCATCATTATTATGGAACATACCTCCCACTCTTTCATCCACATAAGTAGCATTCTTGTTAATGTATTGTCTGGCTGCTTCATTCACAATCCATTCGGTAGGAATAGCCATTGTGCCATCACCTTGTTGCCCGTCTTTATAAGCGAATTGTACGAAAGGCCGTGTATAGTTTTTAAGGTACAACGCAGTCACGTCTCCCGGTTTGGTAGGATTCACCAACTTCGTTCCGGTCATGGTATATTCGGTATATTGGCTGATTGTAACCGTAACCTCCCCCGATTCATAGTCATCAGGAGTAATAACTACAATTCGATTATCCTCTACTGATTCTACAGTGGCAGCAGTGCCATTAAAACTAACGCTGACTTTATCTTTATTAGCTCCGAAATTTGTTCCTATGATAACCACTTCATCTCCGGGAGCAGCTACAGCCGTACCGTGTTCATTATTAGAGGTAATAGAAGTTATAGAAGGAAGCGAATGTACTTCGAAATTTCCAACAGAAATGACAGGATTTGTCCATACCTGCAAAGTTACCTCACCATCGATCGCATCTTCCGGCACTTCTACTACAATACAATTATCCTTACAGGAGATTACTTTCTTCACGGGCACGCCCCCAAAAAACACTTTCACAGGTTCTGTACGGTCACCGAAATTACTGCCGAGAATAGTAAACGGTTGTGTTACATATCCACGTGTTGGATATATTTGAGTCACCTCTGGCATGGGATACACATATTTCTTCAATATAGCATCCTGCTCACAACTGAATATTATCAGTATCGCACAGACAAGCGTCAATAAGCATAATGCATTTTTTACTAACTGTTTCATATATCTAATGTATTAATAGATGTTGGATTGATAATTAATATCCCGGATTCTGCTT
>OGPC01000813.1_pt1 | contig 25288 bp, 20 predicted proteins | sample 1552911 | NCBI WGS metagenome assembly OGPC01 (sample SAMEA2580248, study PRJEB22360) | human gut metagenome | biome: human gut; feature: human-associated habitat; material: faeces | place: Denmark | collected 2008/2010 | reverse complement strand
TAGACATCATTGTGGTTGGAAGATTTACAGGAAGTCAGGCATTGGCAGCAGTTGGTTCTACCACAGCGCTGATCAATATTTTTACCAATCTGTTTATAGGTGTTTCTCTGGGAGCAAATGTGCTAAGCGCCCGTTTTTATGCTTCCGGAAAAGCAAAGGAAATGTCCGAGACCGTACATACTTCTATTATGTTTGCTCTGATCAGCGGCGTTGTGATGGCGTTTGTGGGCGTATTTTTTGCAAAAGGCGCGCTGGAGCTGATGGATACACCGGCGGATGTCATTGATCAGTCGGCATTGTATATGAGAATTTACTTTATGGGAATGCCGTTTTTCATGCTGTACAACTACGGTGCGGCGATTCTGCGTGCCGTCGGCGACACGAAGCGGCCGCTGTATTTCCTGATTGTATCGGGTGTGATCAACGCTGGTCTGAATATGTTCCTCGTGATCGTGTTCAGTCTCGACGTGGCAGGTGTGGCGATTGCAACGGTGGTTTCGCAGGCGATCTCCTGCGTGCTGGTTCTGCGGTGCCTCTATAAGAGCGAGGGAAGTTATCAGCTCCGGTTTTCGAAGCTGTGCCTGAAAAAGGATTACATCATCCCGATTTTCCAGGTCGGCATCCCGGCGGGTATTCAGAGTACCGTCATCAACTTCTCGAACGTGCTGCTGCAGTCATCCGTCAATTCCTTCGGTTCGATTGCAATGGCAGGCTACACGGCGGCCAACAATGTGCTGGGATTTTTATACACCTCAGTCAACTCCGTCACCCAGGCGTGCATGAGCTTCACAAGCCAGAACTACGGTGTCGGAAAATACAAACGAATGGATAAGGTGCTGATCGACTGCCTGATTCTCTCCAGCGGCATGGCACTGGTGATGGGTGGCGGCGCGTATCTGTTCGGTACGGAAATCCTGCAGATTTACACCGGGGACCCGGAGGTTATCCGCTGCGGTATGGAAATTCTGTCGATCACGACGGTTCCGTATTTCCTCTGCGGCATCATGGACCTCTTCCCGGGAGCCCTGCGCGGTATGGGATGCTCGGCGGTGCCGATGATTCTGTCCGTCATCGGAACGGTCGGAACGCGAATCGTGTGGATCTTCGGCATTTTCCCGCAGCACCGCTCGCTGTATGTGCTGTTCATTTCGTATCCGGGATCGTGGATCATCACGATTATCATGCAGGTGATCTGCTATCTGATTGTGCGGAAGAAAGTCCACAGCCGGGCAGCAGCCGTATAAAAAAGAAAAAAAAGACCAAAAGCCAGAAAAACCGCGGATAAATCCATTTTTAAGTGGAATTATCCGCGGTTGTGTGATAAGATGGCTGTATGCGAAGAGGCAGGTAGAAGATACAGGGACACCTGCCTCTTACTCTGTGAAAAAGGAGAGAAGAGAGAACATATGAAAAAGTTTTATGCATGGTATCAGAAGCATATTACAGGTGCGATCTTTACCGGACTGATTCTCGGTATCTTAACCGGACTTCTTCTGGCGGACCGCTTTACGCCGATTCTGACCGTAACCGGCGTCATCGGCGGCATCTACATGAACGCCTTGAATATGATGATTTTCCCGATGGTATTCTGCTCAATTGTCATGGGTATCTGCAGCATCGGAAATGCAAAAACGACAGGTAAGATCACCGGCTACTCGATGATTTTCTTCCTGTGCACCACCGCGATTGCAAGTGCAGTCGGCATTATCATTCCAAGACTGATCCGCCTCGGAAAGGGAGTCCATTTTGAGATGGCAACTTCCGATATCCAGGCGACCGAGATGACCAGCATCCTCGACACGATCAAAAACCTGATCCCGTCCAACCCGGTGAAGGCGTTTGCGGAGGGCAACATGCTCCAGGTACTCGTGTTCGCTGTCGTTGTCGGCTTTACGCTGATTGCGGTCGGAGAGAAGGGACAGCCGCTCTTAAACGTGATCGACTCCCTGAATGAGGTCTGTTTAAAAGTCATCAGCACCGTTATGTACTTCACCCCGATCGGTGTCTTCTGTACGATCGTGCCGGTTGTCGAGGCAAACGGAACCAAAACCATCGTTTCCTTGGCAACCCAGCTCATCATTCTGTATGTGGCATTCTATGGATTTGCGATCGTCGTCTACGGCGGCGCTGTAAAACTCATCGGAAAGACGAGTCCGGTCAAGTTCTTTAAGGCGATCATGCCGGCAGCCCTGAATGCATTCGGAACATGTTCCAGTTCCGCGACGATCCCAATCAGCAAGCGCTGTGTCGAGAAAGAACTCGGCGTTTCGAACCAGATCAGCAGTATCGCAATCCCGCTCGGTGCCACCGTCAATATGGATGCGGTATCGATCCTGATGTCGTTTATGATCATGTTCTTCGCAAATGCCTGCGGCATCAACGTCAGCATTTCGATGATGGTGATCATTCTGCTTGCCAACGTCCTGCTTTCTGTCGGAACACCGGGTATCCCGGGCGGCGCGATCGCATCATTCGCAGCACTCGCCACGATGGCAGGTCTTCCGGCCGGCGTCATGGGCGTTTACATCAGCATCAACACACTGTGTGACATGGGTGCCACATGCGTCAACGTCATCGGCGATATGGCAGGCTGCGTTGTGCTGCAGGAGAAAATCAAACTGGAAGAAAACTAAAAAATGTTACATAGAAAAAGAGGGATTCCTTTCACGGGAGTCCCTCTTTTGCAATGCGTAAAATAAATTAAATATAGTCCGAAACATATGGAATATGGTGGAAGAGCAGGTCATCCAGGCATTCCACAGTCTGCGGCGTCGTTTCGATGCGCGCCATCTCATACAGCTTGGAAGCCGTCTTGTAGCCGAGCAGCAGTGTCGTGAGCGATGCGATCGTCATTTTCATCACATGGTCCGGCTCGCGGTCGGTCGGCACACAGTGTCCTTTTTCAAAGAAGAATGTGAAGCTGTCATTGTTCCACGGAAGCAGCTCATCCTCGATCTCAAAACGGATACACACATCCGGCTCGTCCGGGTCGCAGGCGTAATGTTCCATAAACTGCACGACATCGATGATACGCCCCATCGAGTACGGGCGAATCGTTTCTTTGATATCGCTGTCCTCAAGCTCGAACGCGATGGGTTCACTGTAGTAGTTATTTCCTTTGACCTCATCGATCATGGAATCGTGCGCATGAATATACTCCCAGAGTCCCAGCTGCGCTTCGCGGTTCAGATAGATCATCTCTTTGATATGCATGATATCGGAGCTGATCAGATAGACCATGTAGCCGTACGGCACATCATCAGCGGAATAGTAGATCGCAACGACGGTATCATCCTCATCCCAGCGGAAATATTCTTCCCACGCCAGATTGTTGCGGTAGAGGCAGCCGTGCGTCTTCGAAGCAAATTTGGTATGTAGTTCCTTGAAATCCTTGTCATCCCATGCCACGCGGCGCACATAGCCAGGGGCTTTGAGTTTCCGCGGCACCTGCGTGTCCTTGATGGTGTACGTCATCTTATTGGAAATGATTTCCCATCCGAGATTCCGGTAGAGTGGAATAGAGTAGGGATAGAGAAGCGCAAAGGAACGGTGGTTTTCCCGCATGCGCGTGAGACTCCGGATCATCAGCTTTTTCATGATGCCCTGGCCGGTGTATTCCGGGTAGGTGCAGACGCTGGTGACAAAACCGACGGGATAGCGGACACCGTAGATATTCATGTCCAGCGGATAAACCGCGAACTGTGATACCAGATCCTCCTCGCAGAAACAGCCGAGCACATCGGCACGGACGAGAACCGGGAATTTGGACTGCTTGATTTCATCGTCTTTCCATCCGCTTTCGGAAAGCTCCTGCTCTGTAACCTGAAAGGCGTAGCGCAGAAGTGCATTGTACTGCTCTGCGTCGTCGATGGTCAGCGGGCGGAAGGTTAAGTTCGAATCTTTCGTTTGAATCATGGATTACTCCCTCATTTTATTGTGAATCAAAGTATAGTGAATCAGATACTTTATTTTTTCGTAAATATTCTATCATAAGAAATGGAATTTGTGCAGTTAAAAATAAAGCCCATTCCGCAAATTTGGTAAAAAGATCAAAATAGTGTTAGAAATCGGATAAAAACTTCAAGAAACAGACAAAAAAATCTAATAAAATGAAAAACATACAGGGATAGTCTGCGCGAAAAAGCAGACATACGATTTCCAGGGTGACTGCGTTGAGATCGACGTGTTCAATCCGGAGACAAGAAAATATGTCTGGGACGTATGCAAGAAGAACTACTACGATTACGGCATCAATGCTTTCTGGCTGGATAACTCCGAGCCGGATTACGGTGTTTACGATTTCGATCATTACCGCTATATTGAAGGACCGGCGCTCTCCTGCAGCAACATCTATCCGCAGTTATACAGCCGTGTCTTCCATGATAAGAAGAAAAAACCGACCGCGTAAAACCGGTCGGTTTTTTTGAATAAATTTCCATTACAGGACGGTTTTTGTACACTTTTTTCTTGACGAAACGGGAAACAATCGTTACACTATTATGTATAACTGTAATTAAAATGGGAAAATGTAGCAAAACGCGGAAGCACACAAAGGGGTAATGAAGTTTTGTGTGTACCGGGGAGAAGAGAGGGAAACAGATGAATCAGACCGAATTGCCGGAATGTGAAAAAATAAATAAGAAAGAGCCTTCTAAGGATGCTCAGATGACACAGAAACAGGCAGAACGTCTGGTGGAACATCTGAAGAATATTTTCATGTATGTGCGGGTTCTCCGTCCGGATGAGATCGGAGATTTTATTATCGATGAAGAGAATGGCAAGCTGTGTGAATGCTACGCAGTATGGAACAAAGCGATGCCGTGCCTTAACTGTATTTCCGAAAAAGCCCTGCGGGAGAAATCGCAGAAATCAAAACTGGAATGCATTGCGTCGAATGTGTATCAGGTCATTGCAAGATACGTGGAGATCGAAGGAGAACCATGCGTGATCGAGATGATCAACCGTCTCGACGATGAAACACTGATGGACTCCGAAGGACGCCAGAATCTGGTAAGCAAGCTGAACAGCTACAGCGAAGAGCTGTATCGTGACGCGCTGACCGGAGTATTCAACCGCCGCTACTTCGAAGACCAGATCCGGGACGCCAGCTTTTGCTGCGGCGTAGCCATGATCGATCTCGATGATTTCAAATTATACAACGATACATACGGCCACAATGCCGGAGATATGGCGCTTGACACCATTGTAAAGACCGTCAACCGCTGCACCCGACGTACCGACCGTCTGATCCGCTTAGGAGGAGACGAATTTCTGCTGGTTCTGCCGGAGATGGATGAGGAAAACTTTGTACAGAAATTAAAACAGATTCAGTCACAGATCCATGAGGCACAGGTGCCGGGCTACTCGAAGATGCGTCTTTCCGTCAGCGTAGGAGGTGTTCTGACAAGAGATGAGACGATCGGCGAAGCTGCGATGCGTGCCGACCAGCTGATGTATCTTGCGAAACAACGGAAAAACATGGTTGTCACCGAGAAAGACCAGATCCTGGGTTGTCAGGACGATGTTGTCCGTCAGGAAAACCGCAGAGAAAAACAGCGCATCCTGATTGTGGATGATTCCGAGATGAACCGTATCATCCTCTCGGAGATTCTGCAGGATGAATACGATATCATCGAGGCTTCCACCGGCGAAGAGTGCCTGCGTCTGCTGGAAGAATACGGAACAGGCCTTGCGCTGATCCTTCTGGATATCGTCATGCCGGGCATGGACGGTTTCGGAGTGCTTGACTACATGAACCGCAACCACTGGATCGAAGAGGTTCCGGTCATCATGATATCGAGCGAGGATTCCACCGCATTTGTGCGCCGTGCGTATGAGCAGGGCGTATCCGATTATATCAGTCGTCCGTTTGATGCAAAAGTTGTTTACCAGCGTGTCTTCAATACGATCAAATTATATGCAAAACAGCGCCGTCTCGTGACGCTCGTCACCGAGCAGATTTACGAAAAAGAGAAAAACAATCAGATGATGATCAGTATCCTGAGCCATATCATGGAATTCCGGAATGGCGAGAGCGGACTTCATGTCCACCACATCAACGTTCTGACCAGTATGCTCCTCGAGCGTCTGGTACAGAAGACAGACCGCTACCACTTAAGCTGGTCCGATCAGCTGATGATCACAACGGCATCCGCGCTGCACGATATCGGAAAGATGGGCATTGACGAGAACATTTTAAATAAGCCGGGAAGGCTGACGAAAGAAGAGTTCGAGGAGATGAAGAAACATACCCTGATCGGAGCGTCCATGCTGAAGAGCCTGGAACTGTATCAGGACGAGAAGCTGGTACAGATTGCGTACCAGATCTGTCGCTGGCATCATGAGCGGTACGACGGAAAGGGTTACCCGGACGGCTTAAAAGGTGAGGAGATCCCGATTGCAGCCCAGGTTGTATCGATTGCCGATGTTTACGATGCGCTGACAAGCGAGCGTGTCTACAAACCGGCATACACGCACGAGAAAGCCATCGAGATGATCCTGAACGGCGAGTGCGGTACCTTCAGCCCGCTGATGCTCGAGTGTCTGCTCGATATCAAAGATGCCATCTGCGAGGAGCTGAACACCATATCCGAAGAAAAACAGACTTCGATTCAGATTGAAAAGCTGAAAAAGAATCTGAAATCGGGGGGGGGCAGAGCTGAGTTTTCTGAACTCTGATGAAAAGTTATCCACAGAAGATGCCCGGGAGAACAGGTATCATGCGGATTCGAAAGACGATCTTAAATAAAAATATACCAAAACCCATGGATTTCTGAAAAGATTCCATGGGCTTTTCGCACTTTTGTGCAAATTTTTGTTGTGATTCTGGAGGACAACTGCTATAATAACAGAAAATGTCAAAAAATACGACAAAAATACCGGAAGAGGGCTGTGCTAACAAGTACACACAAGTCTGGAAAGGATAAATATCATGAATCAGTTGGAAGTATTACGAGAGAGCCTTGGACAGTGCGATGAGATTATTCTGGATGCACTGCTGATGAGAAACCGTATTGTCGAGGACATTATGGTATATAAAGAAGCAAATAACGTGCCGATTCTCCAGCCGGAGCAGGAAGCAAAACAGAAGGAATGGCTGGAACGCCGGATGCAGGAAAAACGCCATAAAAACGAAGTGGCGGATGTTTTCGAGAGCATCACAAGAAACAGTAAAAAGATTCAGGCAAGAAAGCTGTTCAATTATAATATTGTACTGATTGGCTTCATGGGAGCCGGAAAGAGTACCATTTCCGATTATCTCAAAACCGTGTTTGCCATGGATATCATCGAGATGGATCAGATCATCGCAGAGCGTGCCGGTATGAGCATCTCCGATATTTTCGAGACTTACGGCGAACAGTATTTCCGTGACTGCGAGACGAATCTTCTGATCGAAATGCAGTCGAGAACAAACGTTGTCATTTCGTGCGGCGGCGGAACTCCGATGCGTGAGTGCAACGTTGTAGAGATGAAAAAGAACGGCCGCGTTGTTCTTCTGACTGCAAAGCCGGAGACGATTTTAGACCGTGTCAAAGACAGCCACGACAGACCGCTGATTGAGAACAACAAAACCGTTCCGTTTATCGCAGATCTGATGAGCAAGCGCCGTGAGAAATATGAGGCCGCAGCCGACATTATCATCGAGACGGACGGAAAGAGCGAGCTGGAGATCTGTGAGGAGCTGATCCACAGCCTGCGGCAAATGGATGCAAAAGCGGAATAAAAGAGAAAAGCAAGGGAAAAAGGAAAAGAGACTGCTGTGTGTAACGGAGGTCTCTTTCTTTTTTGCGTAACCGTGACACAAAAAACAGAAAACGCAAAATTTACGGGAAAAGAATTGACAAAACAGGTATTTCCCGATATTCTGATAAAAGTTGGGCTAAAATCGCATGAAAAAAGTGAAAAAACAAGGTATTATTTTGTGTTATTGTCCGAACAAGAGAAAAAATTCAGGATAATTATATGAAATACAATGGCCCGTGTGCAGACACAGCCGGATCTGCCGGGGAAGGTCTGCGGAAAAAAGGAGGAACATCAATGAGAAAAAGAAACAAAGTCGTTTCTCTGCTTCTGGCAGGATGCATGGCAGCCGGTCTTCTGGCCGGATGCGGAAGCAGCGGAGAGACACAGGTAGCAACTGCTGACAATGCCACGGCGGCATCAACCAGTACTGGAGCAGCAGATTCAGCAGCAACGGATTCAGCAGCACCGGAGACTGCAGGCGAAGTGGACGGACAGATCAATCTTCGTGCAGTAGCCTTTGGAAACAATTTCGATGTGCAGGATATGGGATGGCGCTGGATGATGGGAGAGTGCTACGAAGGCCTGATGCGTGACGTAGCAGATGAAAACGGAGACCGTTTCGAGTATGCCGGTGCAGAATCCATGGACGTATCCGATGACGGACTGGTTTACACTTTCCATCTGAGAAAGGATGCCAAATGGTCCGACGGACAGCCGGTTAACGCAGCAGATTATGAGTACGGCTGGAAACGTCTGTTAAATCCGGAATACGGCTATTCCTATTCTTTCTACCTGTTCAACGTAGTAGGAGCAGAGGAGTATTATAACGGACAGAGCTCTGCCGATGAGATCGGAATCAAGGCAGTGGACGATTACACCTTCGAGGTTACCTTAAAGGTAGCGGATCCGACCTTCCAGTCCAAGCTGGTAGCAACTCCGCTTTACCCGACCCGTCAGGATGTCGCAGAGGCAGCCGGAGACCAGTGGGGAAAAGACTGGACAAAATGTGTCTACAACGGACCGTTTGCCATGACCAACCTGGTAGAAGATAACTCCATGACATGGGTGAAAAATGACCAGTACTGGGACAAGGACAACGTAAAACTGAATCAGGTAAACTGGTACTGTGTAGCAGAGAACGCAACAGCAGCAACCATGTTCGATAACGGACAGCTGGACGTTTTCGATGCAGCAGGCGATTACATTGCAAAATATGACAAAGAAGTAGAAGCAGGCAATATGCAGACCATGACCACCGAGTACCCGGGAACTATGGTTCTGTGCTACGAGCAGTCTGAGGGCGGAAAATCCGGTCTGATGAAAAACGTAAACATCCGCAAGGCAATTTCCTACTCCATCAACCGTGAGGAGATGGTATCAGCTGTTTACGGAAGATACACCGCAGCTTACGGCTTCGTTTCCCCGGCGATCACGCTCGACGGAACTTCCTACCGCAAGCAGGCGTCGGAGACCATGAAAGAGGAATATGAGCAGTATGCAGGAGATGCAGACAAGTTAAAAGCACTGTTCCAGAAAGGCCTTGATGAGCTTGGTATCACCGACAAACCGGAAGACATCACCATTACACTGCTGTCCCAGGGTTCTGCTACCGAGAATCAGCTCGAGAGAGAGTACCTGCAGCAGTCCATTTCCCAGAATCTGGGCGTAAAGGTAGAGCTGAACACCGTTGGCGATTACCAGATGTTTGCAAACGAGCGCGATAACAAGAACTACGATATCTTTGTAGGCGGATGGTTCAGCGATTACAACGATCCGCTGGATTTCCTGAACGTCATGAAGACAGGCGTTTATGATTCCTACGGCCTCTATAGCAACAGCGAGTACGACAGCCTGATCGATTCTCTGACCGGAGAGAACGACAACGCAAAACGCCTTGAGATTTACCAGAAGCTGGAAGATCTGCTGGTTGCACAGGATTGTGGTGTTGCACCGCTGTACTACTCTGATAAACATTACTATTATCAGAACTGGGTAAAAGATTTCTACACATCCTCCTTCGGTGCAAGCCAGGAGCTTTACAGAGCATCTGTACAGAAATAAAAAAGCAGCAAAACAGAAGAAATGAGGGAAGAAGGGCTTATGAAACAATAGGCTCTTCTTTCGCTATCATAATAAGATTCCGGTCGGAAAAGACCGGACAGGGAGAGGATTTTTATGCCAAAATATTTACTGCGCCGTTTTGCAGAAATGCTGATCACACTGTTTCTGATTGCAACGGCCACGTTTTTCCTTCTGGAAGCGGTTCCGGGAGATCCGCTGACGGAGCGTGCGAGCAAGCTCTCGCCGACCGTAAAGGAAAACCTCTATAAGCGCTACGGCCTCGACAAGCCGATGATGGAGCGCTATGTGATCACAATGAAGGGAATCTGCAAGGGAGAGTTCGGAGAATCTGTTGTCTATGCGGGACAGACGGTACAGAAGCTGATTCATGACCGTCTTCCGGTATCCGCCCGCCTTGGTATCCAGCAGGTACTGGTCGGTATCACGATCGGTCTGCTGCTTGGAATTCTTGCGGCAATGAGGAGGGGAAGCTTCTGGGACTATATGGTGATCGCCCTGTCGGTCCTCTTGATTTCCATTCCGAACCTGATCTTTGGTCTGATGCTTCAGAAAATTTTCGCAGGCAACCTGAAGGTTCTGCCGACGATCGGCTGGCCTGCGGGAAAGGATCTGTGGTTCGGAGGATGGGAATACACGATTCTTCCGACCCTGACAGGATGCTTTTCTTATATCGCAACGTATGCGCGTCTGCTGAAAACCTCGATGCTCGATGTGATCAATCAGGATTACGTGCTGACTGCTGAATCGAAGGGCTTAAGCCGCGGACAGATTATCCGCCGCCATATCCTTCGGAACTCGTTTATCCCGGTTATCACACAGCTTCCAATGTCGGTTGCCATGTGTATCACAGGCTCCTTCTTCATCGAGAGCATCTTTTCCATCCCGGGAATCGGACAGTATTATGTGACGGCGGTCAATAACCAGGATCTTTCCATTATCATGGGAGAGACGGTTATTATCGCAGCACTTTACATCGGTGTTCTCTTTATCACGGACCTGCTGTACGTGGTCGTTGACCCGAGAATCAGTCTGACAGGAAAGAGCAGATAAGGAGGATATTATGGCAGCATTAACACCGGAAAAATTTAAAGTAATAGGATACACCGAGGAAGATGCGAACCGGATTGACCGCCCGACCATTTCCTACTGGCAGGACGCCTGGAGACGGCTCCGCAAAAACCCGATCGCAATGGGATCTCTTGTTGTGCTCGGCATTCTGCTTGTCATGGTCATCATCGGACCGCATATCAAAGGATATGATTATGTATCCATGAATATCGCCGAGAAAAACCAGGGCGTATCGTCAAAATACTGGTTTGGAACCGACAACCTGGGACGTGACCTCTTCTCAAGAGTCTGGGTCGGCGCGCGGGCATCACTGATCATCGCGATCGTTGCAACGGCAATCAAACTCATCATCGGAACGGTATATGGCGCGCTGATGGCACATTTCGGCGGCTGGGTCGATGAGGTTCTGATGCGGATCATCGAGGTTATCAACTCGATTCCGTCTCTGCTTCTTACGATTCTGATCATGATGATTCTTGGAAATAACCTGTTTGCACTTCTGGTCGCGCTTAGTGTCACCGCATGGTGTAACACGGCACGTCAGGTGCGCGGTATGATCAAACAGCTCCGTGAGACGGAATACGTTTACGCGGCGGAGGTGCTCGGTGCAAAACCGCTCCGCATCATCTTAAAACACTATGTACCGAATATGCTGGGTATCCTGATTCTGGATACGGCGACGGCAATCCCGATGTTTATTTTTACGGAGGCAGGTCTTAGCTTCCTCGGCATCGGCCTCAAGGCACCATCGATCAGCCTTGGTGTCCTGATTTCGATGGGACAGCAGAACATGGATTTCTATCCGTCACAGCTTCTGTTCCCATGTCTCGTGCTCTGTATCATCGTTATGGCATTCAACCTTCTGGGAGACGGCCTTCGCGATGCCCTTGATCCGAGACTTCGCCAGTAATAAGTGGGAGATAACGATATGAACGAACAAAACAATCCGATTCTGGAAGTAAAAAACTTAAGAGTCTCTTATCACACCTATGCCGGTGAAGTAAAGGCAGTCCGCGGTGTACAGTTTTCTCTCGAGAAAGGTCAGGCGCTCGCAATTGTGGGCGAATCCGGCTGCGGAAAATCTGTAACGGCGAAATCCATCATGGGCCTCATCAAGGCCCCGCAGGGTGAGATTAAAGAGAACAGTGAAATTCTCTATCATGGAGAGAATATTCTGAAATACAACAAAAAACAGTGGCAGCATTACAAAGGCGGCGAGTGTGCAATCATTTTCCAGGATGCGCTGGCTTCCTTAAATCCGACGATGCGTGTCGGAAAACAGATTATGGAAAATCTGATGGGCCACAAAAACATGACAAAACAGGAAGCGGCAAAGGAGGCTGTCGAGATGCTGCGCATGGTCGGCATCCCGGAGCCGGAAAAACGTGTCAGACAGTATCCGCACGAATTTTCCGGCGGTATGCGTCAGCGTGTTATGATCGCGATTGCATTTGCCTGTGATCCGAAAATTCTGATCTGTGACGAGCCGACGACCGCGCTCGATGTGACAATTCAGGGACAGATTCTCGATATTATCAAGAATCTGCAGAAGAAAAATCAGACATCCGTCATCATGATCACACATGATCTCGGTGTTGTGGCAAATATCGCACAGAAGATTGCTGTCATGTATTCCGGCATCATCGTGGAGAGCGGAACGTGTGAGGACATTTTCTATCGTCCGCGTCACCCGTATACCTGGGCGCTGATCCGTTCCGTACCGCGTCTGGATCTGAAAAACAAGCAGGAACTCGCGACAATTCCGGGAACTCCGCCGGATCTTTTAAACCCGCCGGTCGGATGTCCGTTCTGCACGCGGTGCAGCTACTGTATGCCGATCTGTAAGGAAGAGATGCCGGAGGTAACGGAATTCGGCGGCGAGCATAAGGCTGCCTGCTGGCTCCATCACCCGATGGCACCAAAAGTAGAAATGCCAAATCTGGAAGGAGGAGAACTGTAATGGAAAATAACGAAAAAGAAGTGCTTTTTTCCGTTTCCCATCTGAAAAAATATTTTCAGGTCGGAAACCATGCGACCTTAAAGGCCGTGGATGATGTCTCCTTCGAAATTTACAAGGGTGAGACACTTGGAATGGTTGGCGAGTCCGGATGTGGAAAGACGACGTGCGGCCGTACCTGCATCGGCCTGTATGACAAGACCGACGGACAGGTGCTCTACAAGGGAACCGATGTCCATGCATTAAACGGAAAAGAGCGGTTTGCCTTCAAAAAACAGGTGCAGATGGTCTTCCAGGATCCGTATGGATCGCTCGACCCACGTATGACCGTTGCCGACATCATCGGCGAGGGCATCGACATTCACCATCTGGCAAAGAATAAGAAAGAGCGCCAGGAGATGATCTACAAATATCTGGAGCTGGTCGGACTGAACCGCGAGCATGCGAACCGTTTCGTGCACGAGTTTTCCGGCGGACAGCGCCAGCGAATCGGTATCGCGCGTGCGCTTGCCGTGCAGCCGGAGTTCATCGTTCTCGATGAGCCGATCTCCGCACTCGACGTTTCGATTCAGGCGCAGATCGTCAACCTGCTTGTGGACTTACAGAAGAAGATGGGTCTGACCTATCTTTTCGTTGCCCATGATCTGTCGATGGTCAAACATATTTCCGACCGTGTGGCGGTTCTGTATCTGGGAACGCTCGTCGAGCTGACGACATCCGAGGAGCTGTACGCCAACCCGCGCCACCCGTACACACAGGCACTGCTCTCCGCGATTCCGATTCCGGACCCGAAAGTAGAGGCAGAGCGCGACCGCAAAAAAATCCGCCTCGAAGGCGAGGTGCCGAGCCCGATCAACACGAAGCCGGGCTGCAAATTCCAGGGAAGATGCAAGTACGCAAAAGACATCTGCCGACAGCAGATGCCGGAATTAAAAGACGTGGGCAACAATCACTTTGTGGCATGTCATTTCTGTGATGCGTTAGAAGAAAATAAGGAATTGTAAAACATGGAAAAGATAAAGAACATCTGCCGTGATCTCGGCAGAGCATTTACAATCGGCCTGCTCTCCGGCGGCGCTGCGGCAGCTGTGCTGCTGCTGGGAGGATTCCTCTTTGGGGGATTCACGTTCCGCGCTGCCCTTGAGGCGGCGAAAGACGGCTTGCTGCTGATCGCGGCCCTCGGCATGTTCGTGATCGCCGGAATGCTGATGGTAAAAGGCAAAAACCCGGAGAAATTCACGCAGAAGGAAAAATGGCGCGTCCACTTTGCCGTACTCGGATATAAGAGTGTGTTCGCAGTTCTCTGCGTTTCCTGGGTGCTGTGGGCGGCAGCGGCGGATTATCTTTTGTATCGGATGTGAAAATAGTTTCTATAAATAAAAAGAGAATTTTGCAGACTGTAAAAATGAGGTCCGGCAAAATTCTCTTTTTTCGTTTAGTCGTTATTCGTCTTCGAGACGGGAGATAACCATCTCCATGGATTTCTGATATTCTTCATCCGAAGAATTGTAGAACAGCATCAGATCGAGGCAGCTGCTCATTTTCTTCAGTGCTTCCGGGATGGAGTAGTCGATCGTTTTCACATATTCATCCCAGTGCTCCAGCTTCCACGTATCGCGCACGGAGTTGCGGTCGATCATGCGCTGGTGGCAGATCTCCGGTTTTGTGACAACCCAGATCACAACAAGCTTTGCCCCATGGTCAGCGAGCTTTTTGGAGAAGTCTTTCAGGAACTTCTCATCATGCACTTCGCGTGTGAATGGTGCGTTGATCAGCACAATATTGTCATACTCGAGTGCTTCCAGTCCGAAATTGACCGTTACTTCATATTCATAATCGCGGATATTCTCCTCGAAGAAATCAGAACTGCGGTTGATTTCCTGTCCGCCCGCTTTGAAAACGCGGTTCGACAGCGGAATGACCGTATCCTTGTCGAGATAAACAACGTGTTTCAGCTCCTTGGCGAGCTGTTTTGAAATGTATGTCTTTCCGCACGCCGGCGGCGAGGTTACGAGGATCATCTTTTTCATCGTTTGTATGTCTTCCTTTCCAGTTGAATAAAAAAAATCACTCCTAGCATTATAGAAAATTTGGGAAAAAATTGCAAGAGAAAAGATGGTTGTGCCGGAGAAAAAATTGTCTTATAATAAAATAAGATTTTTATGCCATCACGGAGAAAATAAATGGAGGAAAGACAATGAGCAGAGCAAATACACGAGTTGTGAAAATCGGCGACCGGGTCATCGGAGGCGGAAATCCGATTCTGATCCAGTCTATGACGAATACCAAAACAGAAGATGTGGAGGCAACCGTAAAGCAGATCCAGGCGCTCACGGAAGCCGGATGTGACATTATCCGATGCGCCGTCCCGACCATGGAGGCAGCCAAGGCGCTGTCCGAGATCAAAAAGCAGATCTCGATTCCGCTTGTAGCAGATATTCATTTTGACTATCGATTGGCGATCGCCGCGATCGAAAACGGAGCGGATAAGATTAGGATCAATCCGGGAAATATCGGCTCGGAAGAAAAGGTTCAGGCTGTTGTAGATAAGGCAAAAGAGTACAATGTACCAATCCGTGTCGGTGTGAACAGCGGTTCTTTGGAAAAGCATATTTTGGAAAAATACAACGGTGTAACGGCAGAAGGGATCGTGGAGAGTGCTCTTGACAAAGTGCATATGATCGAAAAAATGGGATATGACAATCTTGTTGTGAGTATTAAATCTTCCGATGTGCTGATGTGCGTGAAAGCTCACGAATTGATCGCAAAGGCATGTCCTTATCCGCTTCATGTCGGTATTACAGAATCGGGAACGGTTTATTCGGGAAATATAAAATCTTCGATAGGTCTTGGGATCATCCTCAACGAGGGGATAGGAAATACGATCCGGGTTTCTTTGACCGGAGATCCGGCAGAAGAGATTCGAAGCGCAAAGCTTATATTAAAAACACTTGGTTTGCGAAAAGGCGGGATCGAAGTTGTATCCTGTCCTACTTGCGGCAGGACGAAGATCGATCTGATCGGTCTGGCAAACGAAGTGGAGAAGATGGTTCAGGATATTCCTCTTGATATCAAAGTTGCCGTTATGGGATGTGTAGTGAACGGTCCGGGAGAGGCAAGAGAAGCTGATATCGGAATCGCCGGAGGGATCGGAGAAGGTCTTCTGATCAAAAAAGGCGAGATCATAAAAAAAGTAAAAGAAGAAAAACTTTTGGAAACATTGCGGCAGGAACTTTTAAACTGGAAAAAGTGACAGATTCGGATCATGCCGGATGAAGAGAGCTAAAAAGAATACGTATTACTGTTATCAGTGTAAAAGAATATATAGGAGCTGTTGATTTGGAACAGGTAAAAGACGATAAAAAATTTTTTCATGTATTTCCGACGTTGAGAGCAGACGATGATGTCCGTTTGCTGTTTTCAGATGTGGAAGTTAAGAAGATCACGACGAACTCGCGACGTGATTTTCTTAACATATATATTTTCAGCAGACATCTCATTCAGAAGAAGCAGATTTTTCAGATGGAACAATGTATCAAAGATCAGTTATTTGCCAAAACGGCTGTTGCGGTGCATATTGTGGAGGAATATATGCTCTCGGGACAGTATACTGCAGAAGCGCTTATGAATGAATACAGGGAGAGTATCATCCTCGAATTGAAAGAAAAAAGTATGCTTGCATCTAATATGTTTGCACAGGCAGATATCCGCTATGAAGCGGAAAATGTAGTCTGCCTGGAACTGCTCGATACGATTGTTTCGGCAGGGCGAAAAGAAGAGATAGTGGATCTGTTAAAGGAAGTGTATTCAGAAAGATTTCATATTCCGGCAGAGATCCGTGTAGATTACAAAGAGCCTGACAGAACAGGAAGCAGGGAATATGATGAACAGAGAATCCAACAGGAGATCAATGCGATCTTTGAGAGACGGGCAAGACAGCGCGGGGAAACGCCTCAGGCAGAAGGAGAAGAGAAGAAAGATCAGATAAAAAGAACTTCATCTGAAAATGCGGCGGATAAAGCATCGGTATCATCCCGAGACGGGAAAGGAACATCGGCGGCAATATCAGGAGGAGTGAAAAAGGGAGAATTTAAAAAAGGTGAATTCCGAAAGAAAGATTTTTACCGTCCTGTTAAGATCGGTGACGATCCGAATCTGATTTACGGGCGTAATTTTGAAGATGAGCCTATTTCTTTAGAGCAGGTGATCACAGAAATGGGAGAGATCACAGTACACGGTAAGATTATCAGTTTTGATACAAGAGAAATCCGGAATGAAAAGACGATCATTATATTTTCTGTGACAGACTTTACAGACACGATCACAGTGAAAATGTTTGCGAAAAACGAACAACTTCCTGAAATCTTAGGGGAATTAAAAAAAGGAGCGTTCGTAAAAGTCAAAGGAGTTACGACGATTGATAAATTTGACGGAGAACTTACGATAGCTTCTGTAACAGGAATTAAAAAGATCGGTGATTTTACGGTTCAAAGGGAAGATTTAAGTCCAATCAAGCGGGTAGAACTTCATTGTCATACGAAAATGAGCGATATGGACGGTGTGTCGGAAGTAAAAGATATCGTAAAACGTGCGCATGACTGGGGACATCCTGCAATCGCGATCACAGATCACGGTGTGGCTCAGGCGTTTCCGGACGCCAATCATTATATTGAAACACTTGATAAAGACGACCCGTTTAAAGTTCTTTACGGTGTGGAAGGATATGTTGTGGACGATCTGACGGAGATTGCAGTAAACGCAGGCAATCAGACGCTTGACGATACTTATATTGTCTTTGACATCGAGACTACAGGGTTTAGTTCAATCAAAGATGCGATCATAGAGATCGGAGCCGTAAAAGTGACGGACGGAAAGATCACGGATCGTTTTAGTACGTTTGTGAATCCGAAACGGCCGATTCCGTTTGAGATCACAAACCTGACAAGCATCACAGACGAAATGGTGATGGATTCACCGACAATAGACGTTGTTTTACCTCAGTTCCTTGAGTTTGCAGGAGACGGTGTGCTTGTCGCGCACAATGCCGGGTTTGATGTTGGATTTATCGAACAGAATTGCCGGTCGCTTGGACTTTCGGATGAGTTTGTATATCTGGATACAGTAGCGCTGGCACGTGTACTTTTGCCGACGTTGTCAAAATATAAATTAAATATCGTGGCGAAAGCGTTGAATATTTCCCTTGAGAATCATCACCGTGCAGTGGATGATGCAGAGGCAACTGCGGAAATATTTGTTAAATTTACAGAAATGCTGAAAAAGGATCAGGTCGGAACTTTAAAAGAAGTGAATCGTTACGGGGACCGGAATGTCAATGCGATTCGGAAAATGCCGACACATCATATTATTATTTTGGCGAAAAATGATATCGGCCGATATAATCTGTACCAGTTGATCTCTCAATCTCATATGACTTACTACGCAAGAAGACCGAGAATACCGAAAAGTCTTTTGAACGAGCACAGGGAAGGGCTGCTGATCGGAAGCGCCTGCGAGGCGGGAGAATTATATCAGGCAGTGCATGAAAAGCGCTCTGCCCAACAGATTGCGAGGCTGGCGGAATTCTATGATTATTATGAGATACAGCCTGTCGGAAACAATCAGTTTATGATCGAGAGTGAACGTATAGCGGATGTAAATTCAATAGAAGATCTGCAAAATATCAACAGGGAGATCGTGGAGCTCGGAGAAAAATTCGGAAAGCCGGTAGTGGCAACATGCGACGTACATTTTTTAAATCCTGACGATGAAGTGTACCGAAGGATTATTATGGCGGGAAAAGGATTTGACGACGCGGATCGTCAGCCTCCGTTGTTTCTTCGCACGACAGATGAGATGCTGGAAGAGTTTTCCTACCTCGGCGCGGCGAAAGCGAGAGAGATTGTTATAGATAATCCGGTGAAGATCGCGGGTATGATTGAAAAGATCTCTCCGGTCAATCCGAACAAATGTCCTCCGGTTATCGAAAATTCAGATCAGGAACTAAGGGATATCTGTTACAGGAAAGCTCATGAGATGTATGGAGAAGATCTTCCGAAGCAAGTTTCCGCACGTCTGGAAAAAGAACTGAATTCCATTATTTCAAATGGGTATGCGGTTATGTATATCATTGCGCAAAAGCTTGTTTGGAAGTCAAATGCGGACGGATATCTTGTAGGTTCGCGAGGATCGGTCGGATCTTCCTTTGTTGCGACAATGGCGGGAATTACAGAGGTAAATCCGTTAAGTCCGCATTATTATTGTTCAAAATGCCATTATAGTGATTTTGAGTCGGATGAAGTGCGTTCATTTGCCGGCGGATGCGGGTATGATATGCCGGATAAGAAGTGTCCGGTATGCGGAGAACAGCTTGTGAAAGCGGGATTTGATATTCCGTTTGAGACATTCCTAGGATTCAAAGGAGACAAAGAACCGGATATCGACTTGAACTTTTCCGGAGATTATCAGGCAAAGGCTCATAAATATACAGAAGTTCTTTTCGGTGAAGGACATACATTTAAGGCTGGAACGATCGGTACTCTGGCAGATAAGACAGCGTATGGATTTGTCCGGAACTACTATGAGGAACATGAGCAAAGAAAACGAAAATGTGAGATAGAAAGAGTGACCGAAGGGTGTACGGGAATCCGAAGAAGCACAGGTCAGCATCCGGGAGGTATCGTCGTTCTTCCTCACGGGCATGATATCAATGAATTTACTCCGGTTCAACATCCGGCAAATGATATGGAATGTGGAATTACAACGACACATTTTGATTATCATTCCATCGATCATAACTTGTTGAAGTTAGATATTCTGGGACATGACGATCCGACGATGATCCGTACACTGGAGGACTATATTACATCGGATGCTATGGAAAATGAATACAATGCAGATCATCCGTTTATTGCGACCGAAATTCCTCTTGATGATAAGGATGTGATCGAACTGTTTCATGGAACAGAAGTGTTGGGGATTAAGCCGGAAGATATTGACGGATGTAAGATCGGAAGTCTCGGAATACCGGAATTCGGAACGGACTTTGTTATTCAAATGGTTCAGGATACGAAACCGCAGACACTTTCGGATCTGATCCGTATTTCCGGATTATCGCACGGAACGAATGTGTGGCTTGGAAATGCACAGGAGCTTGTGAAGTCGGGAAAGGCGACGATTTCGACGGCGATTTGTACGAGAGACGATATTATGATCTATCTTATCAACAAAGGAGTAGAAAGTGCTCTTGCGTTTACGATTATGGAAAGTGTGCGAAAAGGAAAAGGACTGAAACCGGAATGGGAAGAGGCGATGAAAGCACAGGATGTGCCGGATTGGTATATTTGGTCATGTAAAAAAATTAGCTACATGTTCCCGAAAGCACATGCCGCCGCTTATGTTATGATGGCATATCGGATCGCATACTGTAAGATCAACTATCCTCTTGCATATTATGCGGCGTATTTCGGCATCAGGGCGGATGCGTTTTCGTATGCGCTTATGTGTCAGGGAAAAGAAACGTTGAATTATCATATAAAACAGTATAAAAGTAAAGGGGATCAGCTAAGCAAGAAAGAGCAGGACGTGCTAAAAGACATGAAGATCGTTCAGGAAATGTATGCCCGTGGATTTGAGTTTGTTCCGATTGATATTTATAGGGCGAAGGCAAAGATGTTTCAGATCGTAGACGGAAAGCTGATGCCGTCGCTTGCAAGCATTGAAGGAATGGGGGATAAAGCTGCCGAGGCAGTGGAAGAGGCGGCGAAAGACGGGGCGTATCTGTCGCTTGACGACTTCAGGCAAAGAACAAAAGTCAGCAAGACTGTGATTGATCTGATGGCGGAGCTTGGATTGTTGATAAAAGAAAAAGGGCAGATCCGCCTGACAGAGCGGGGAGAAACTTTTTAAACGCCGCGGAATGCGGAGAATAAAAAGATAAGATGCAGGAGAGAAAGACGTGATCAGAAAATTTCAAAGACAGGATCTGGAAGCGGCAGTGAAAATCTGGCTTGCCGCGAATAAAGAAGCGCATGATTTTATTGATCCGTGTTATTGGGAAGGTTACAAAGATGCGGTTAAAGAGATGTTTTTGCAGGCGGAAATCTATGTTTTCGAGACAGAAGACATGATGTAAGAGATATTTGATGAAACAGGCGGAATTCTCGGCTTTATCGGATTAGATAAAGATTATGTGGAGGGGATTTTTGTCAGAGGAGACGTTCGCTCCCAAAGTATCGGAAAGCAGCTTCTTGATTTTGTAAAACAAAAGAGAAAAAGATTAGAATTAAACGTATATGTAAAAAATAAAAGGGCAGTACAATTTTATGAAAGGGAAGGATTTTGTATTCAAAGAGAAGGAAAAGATGCGGAAACCGGAGAAAAAGAATATTGTATGCTATGGATAAAATAAATGACTTTTATATGAATCCGGAGAAAATATAAACAAGGCGTATGAAAACAGAGGAATAAAAACATCTGTTACATAAATGAGGATGGAGATGGAACATAGAAATTCAGTATTAATCGTAGAAGATGATGTAAATATTAACGGACTTTTAAAAGAAGCATTAGAAAAAGAAGGGTATATATGTACGCAGGCGTTCTCAGGTACGGAAGCAAGAATGATTTTACAGGGGGAAAGATATTCGGTTATACTTCTTGATTTAATGCTTCCGGGAATTCCGGGGGAAGAAGTACTTAGAGATATTCGAAAGAAAGGAAATACCCCGGTGATCATTCTAACAGCAAAAGATACGATTGATGATAAAGTGGAATTTTTGCGCGGCGGAGCGGATGATTATGTGACAAAGCCGTTTGATATTAAAGAAGTAACTGCCAGAGTGGAAGTGCAGATCAGAAGGGCAGAAACAACAGGGAGAAAAGAGGAGGAACACCGATTTACTTATCAGGAGCTGGAACTTAATAAGGGTGATTTTACTGTAAAAGTGGGAAATACAGAATTGCCTCATATTACAAAACAGGAATTTTCAATATTGGAGCTGTTGTTAAAACATCCGAAAAAAGTATTCAGCAAAGAAGAAATGTTTGAATATGCGTGGGAAGAGCAATATATGGGAGAGACAAAGACGCTAGACGTACATATAAGTAATATCCGCAAGAAGATCAAGGCTGTGACAGATAAAGAATATATTGAAACTGTATGGGGGATCGGGTACAGGCTTCATCCGTAATCTTTACTCTTTTTTTACTTTTTATTTGCGATTGATTAGCAATTTGTTTATAGAATGAGAGCAGATAAAGAAAAGAAAAGGAGAAAAAAGATGAGTGAATATTTATTGGCTACACACGGATTGACAAAACAATTCGGTCATCATAAGGCGGTAGATCATGTTGATCTTCATGTGAAAAAAGGTTCGATTTACGGCTTTATCGGAAGAAACGGAGCTGGGAAAACGACATTTTTGAAAATGATAAGCGGTTTATCACAACCGACTTCGGGTGAGATTGAAATGTTCGGATATAAGAATGCTCAGTTGAAAAACGTACGTTCAAGGATCAGCTGTCTGATTGAGTCGCCGGGACTATACGGAAATATGTCTGCTTATGATAATCTGGCGGTAAAATGCCGATTGTTTGGGATCAATGACAAAAGATACATTGAAAATATATTAAAAACAGTTGGCCTGTCTAATGTGGGAAAGAAAAAGACAAAACATTTTTCGCTCGGAATGAAGCAAAGACTCGGGATCGGTATGGCTCTTGTCGGAGAGCCGGATCTGCTGCTGCTCGATGAACCGATTAACGGATTAGACCCACAGGGAATCGCGGAAATCCGGGATATGATCTTCAAACTTCGAGATGAGCAGAATATGACGATCATTATTTCCAGTCATATTTTAGAAGAGTTGTCTAAAATCGCAACCCATTATGGAATTATTCATAACGGAACTCTCGTACAGGAAATTACGAAAGAAGAGTTGATGCAGCGCTGTGGAGAAAGGATGGAGATTTTTCTCGATGACCCAAAACAGGCGCTGCCGGTGCTGGATCAGATGGGATTTAAGAACTATCAGGTGACAGACAAGAATACGATCCACATATACGAAAGGCTGGATGAAAGCGCAGCTGTGAATATGGAACTTGCAAAAGCAGGTGTCAGTGTGAGAGGGATTGGAATTACAAGCGAAGAACTTGAAAATTATTTTCTGAATCTGACAGGAGGTGCCTGCAATGCTTAATATGATACGAATGGAATTGTTCCGTATGTTTAAAACAAAAAGCCTCTATGTAATCTGGACAATTTTTGCTGTTCTTATGATTGTGACAACAGCGCTTACAGCGGGTGAAATGGATGCATATTCGCTTGAGGATCGGCAGCAGAATTATGAATATGCAATGGAAGAACAAGAAAGCGGTCAGGTGAATCTTGGAATGGATGTGACGCCTCCGACAAAACCGGGGGAACAGGTTTCTGTTTTCGATATGTTTTTTGCAAATATAAAAGGAAAGGCCGTTGCGGTGTTTATGATCATCTTTACAATCCTGTATTCTACGGCAGATGTAACGAGCGGATTTGTGAAAAATATAGCAGGTCAAGTGAAAAACAGAGGTTTGATCGTATGTGCCAAAGCCGTATGTTTGTTCCTTTATACAGTATTGACGATGATGTTGTTCTTCATTGTACAGGCAGTGGCAAACAAATTGTTTTTCCATGAAGTTATACTGGGAGATAAAAGAGCATTTGCGCTTTATTTTCTTCTTCAGACGATACTGCATTTTGCTCTTTTGATGATCGTAATGTGTATTGCGCTTGTGATCAGAAATAATGTAGTCAGCATTGTGATAGGTATTTGTCTGTGTATGAATGCACTTATTATTTTTTATAGTTTTATTGATCGTATGCTTGCAAAAGTCGGACTGGAAAATTTTCATATGATCAATTATACTGTGAGCGGGAAGATTACGCTTCTTGGAACAGAGATTACATCGGAAATGGCGGTTACTTCTTTGCTGGTTGGATTTGCATTTGTGGCAGCCGCAGTCTGTTTGGGAAGTTTTGTGTTTAAGAAACGAGATATTTAACATGTATGTTATAGTTGGGATTTTGGTCGGAGTTATTATTACATTGATTTGTATATTGGGTAGTTATATGCGGCAGGTAAAAGATATCTGCCGCCAATTGCGTTTTCTGAGAGAGCATGAGAGCAATATGCTCATCACAAAAGAAATTAAGCTGGGAAATATTAAAGAGTTGACAGATCTTCTGAACGAGATGATTAAAGAACGAAAGAAGAAGCTGCACAATATGTAAAAAAAGAACGGATGATTGCTGATACATATACGAATTTATCGCATGATATAAGGACGCCCCTGACATCAATGGACGGATATTTTCAACTGCTGGAAACCTGTTCGTCTGAAGCGGACAGGAAGCGTTATATCGAAATCATAGAGGAACGAATCGAAAGCCTTAAAGAGATGCTGGAAGAGCTGTTTACTTATACAAAGTTAAAAAATGAAACGTATGAATTGAAAAAAGAACGACAAAACTTAACTCAGATTCTGAAAGAAACAGTGTTTTCATATTATGATGAATGGGCAGAAAGGGGAATTGTTCCGGAATTTGACTTGACAGATACGCCTGTTTGGATCATGGGGAATGGACAGGCGCTTAGAAGGATTATACAAAACATTGTGAAAAACGGGTTGGATCATGGAAATAAAGAATTGAAGATTCAACTGAAAAAGAAGGAAAACAGAAAGGGTATGGCCGCAGAAGGATGAAGATAGAAAAAATACGGGCAGCCTGTTTCAGTCCGACAGGAGGAACAAAAACACTGGTGCAGTTTCTGGCAGAAGAACTGGCCGCCAGACTGCAGATTCCGGTGGAAATCATAGACTTTACCCGTCCCGGAACACGGCAGGAAACACATAATTTTGGCAAAACCGATCTTTTTATTCTGGGAATGCCGGTATATGCCGGAAGAATACCGAATAAAATTCTTCCGGACGTTGACCGGATATTTACCGGAGAAGATACGCTGGCCATACCGGTCAGTGTTTTCGGTAATCGAAATTATGACGACGCCCTGATGGAAGAAAAATTATTACTGGAGAAGCATGGTTTTCAGGTGATTGCCGCAGCAGCGATGGTGAGTCGGCATGTATTTTCGACGAAACTGGCGGCGGATCGTCCGGATCAACAGGATTGGGATGAACTGTGCGTTTTTATCGATCAGGTGGCGAAGAAAATCAGATTATGGGAAGAAGATGGTCTGCCGGAGACAGAGAAAAAGATCTGTGTCCAGGGGCATGATCCGGTGGGCGCATATTATACTCCTCTGGATACAGAGGGAAAGCCAGCCAGATTTTTGAAGGCAAAGCCCGTGGTAGACGAAAAAAGATGTACGCAATGTGGACTTTGTGCAGAAGTTTGTCCCATGGGAAGTATTCCGGTGGAAGATGGTACCAGGACGGACG
>OGPC01000793.1_pt1 | contig 25678 bp, 19 predicted proteins | sample 1552911 | NCBI WGS metagenome assembly OGPC01 (sample SAMEA2580248, study PRJEB22360) | human gut metagenome | biome: human gut; feature: human-associated habitat; material: faeces | place: Denmark | collected 2008/2010 | reverse complement strand
AGGGCCAGTCCCATGTCATGTCCATCCGCATCGTGCGGTCCACGATCTTGTCGATCGCAGTCTCGATTTGGGCCTTGTCAAAAATCAGGTTTGCCATTGCTCTCTCCTTTTTAAATTGCGAATCCGCTTATACCAGCGCCACTGTCTTTCCGGCGGGGATCTCATAGTGGCGGCCGTCCACCTCGACCCAGATGGACTGAGCGTTGGGGTTGCAGACCTTATCGCCCGCGGCGGTGTACTGCAGGCGGGCGGCATCGGCCATGTAGTCCACGATCTCGATGTTGGTGGCGTACCAGGTGTCCTCGCGCCCGCCGGCCAGCTGGCAGAACTGCTCCATCAGGGCCCAGTCCTCCTCGGTGCGGAACTCAAAGCTGTGGCCCCAGACATACATCATGTAGAGATACTGCGTCTTGTACAACTCGACAAAGCGCTTGCCGTCCTCCAGCAGGTTGTGGGTGTGGTGGCAGGTGGCTTTCCATGTCATAAAATCGTGGGGCATCGCAAAGTCGTGGGTGTCACCCACCACGCGGGCGTAGCGGATGCCCAGCGCGGGCAGCAGGGCGGCGATCTCCGGTGTCCAGCTGCCGTTGGGGTAGGCAAGGCCGCGCACGGGGTAGCCCATGACGCCCTCAAGCTGCATACGGTCGGCCAGCACCTGCCGGGCGGTCTGGTCCAGCGGGCTGCGGGAGATGGTGGGGTGGTGGTAGGTGTGACAGGCGACCTCATGGCCCTTGTACAGCTCGACCCACTCGCTCTCCGGGATGCGCTCGGGGCGGGGCAGACCGCCGTTCAGGTTAAAGGTGCCCCGGATGCCGTAGCGGTTGAACAGCTCGACAAGGCGGCGGTCCTCCAAACGGCCGTCATCATAGCTCATCGTCAGCACCTTATGCTTGCCGCCGGGGAAGCAGGTGTAAATGACCTTCGGTTCGGTGTAGTTCATAAACAAAACCTTCTTTTTTGTCAAAATTTATTTGAAATTCGCCCGCAGCACATCCAGTGCCGGGGTGGTATCCTGCAAAAGCTGCTGCACAAAGGCCTGTGCCGTGCGGCAGGCGCCGGCGTTTTGCTGGTGGGCGTTGTCCTGCTTTGCGCCCACCCACATATAGCGGGCCTTGCAGCGCTCAGCGCCAAAGGCGGTGTTGGCGGCGGCGTGGCGGCAGCCACGGCGATTGCACTGTTTTTGTCGTGGATATGCAGCATTTTTTACATTCGCCGCCGCTGCACAGAGCTTGCGCTGCCTGTTTTTCCCTGCGGCTTTGATGCCGGAGCCCTGCGCCAGATCGTGCGCATCGGTCTGCCGCTGGGGCTGAACTCAGCGCTCTACTCCATCGGTCACGTCTTTTTGCAGGTGCTGTACAACCTGCAGGGGTCGGTTTTTGTGGCGGGCTGCTCGGTGGCGGGCAAGGAAGGGCGCGCCTGCTGGCTGCTGGTCAACGAGGGCAACACCCCCATCAAGACCCGACTGACCTTGCCGGTGGATGCTCCGCTTTGCCGGTACGATCTGTGGAGCGGCCAGCCCTGCGCCTGCCCGGCCGAGCGTACCGCCAAGGGGGCCTGCCTGCCGCTGGAGCTGCCCGCGCGCGACAGCCTGCTGCTGTTCACCTGCACTGCGCGGGAAAGCGAGGTCCTCCCCCTGCCGCCCACCTATCTGTCGCTGGCCGCACCAGACTTTGCCCTTGCGGACGAGGACGCGGACCATCTCACCAAGACCTACCGCGCCACACTGCAGATCACAGCAACGGAGCTGCAGACCGCCACGCCGCTGCTGACCCTGCCCGGGCAGGAGATGGCCGAGCTGACTGTCAACGGCCAGCCGGCGGGCGTCTCCTTCTGGCCGCCGCACAAATTCCCGCTGGCGGGGCTTTTGACCCCCGGCGAAAACACCCTGACGCTGACCCTGACCGGCAGCCCGGCCAACCGCTACGGCAAGCACCCGGTGCCCTACGGACTGGATACATAAGCACAAGCCTCGTGCATCAAAAAACGGCGAGGCGTTCACCAAGCGCAGCCTTGGATTTTTCTCCTTCCCTATTGAGACTTTGTTTTGTCGGCCCCTCGTGTTGTCTTTATGATACCACATCTTTTGCAAAAACAAAATGTACGCATCCGATGACCATCGAGTTTGGCCGCCCGGTCACGGTGGACGAGCTGCGGCTGACGCTGCGCGCGGACTTCCCGCACGACAGCTACTGGACGCAGGCGACCGTGGCGTTTGATGACGGCAGCCGCGAGGTCTTGCAGTTGACCAAAACCGCCGCGCCGCAGGTGTTTGCCATTGCCCCGCGCACCGTGCAGAGCCTGAAACTGTTTGAGCTGAAAAAGGCCGATGATGCCTCGCCGTTCCCGGCGCTGACGCAGATCGAAGTCTGGGGAACGGAGGGATAATTCTATGCCGGTACTTTGGGGCGGCAGCAGTACAAAGCTGCCGGGGTACTGTCCAGTGCATCGGTCAGCTTTGCGCGGCGGTCATCGCCGGGCTCGGGGTCGGCCGCTGTCAGCTGGGCAAGTTGGCTTTGGATCGAGGTATCCACCGCAATGCTGCGGGTCAGCACATCCATCTGCTGCAGGTCATCATCAATGCGCTGGACAAAGAAGTCCAGCTCCTGCAGCGATTTCTCGTAGAGCTTTTCCTCAAAGACGGACAGCCCGATATGCAGCGCCGCGACCATCAAGGCGCAGCTGAACAGCGTCATCACCGCAAAGATGCTGACAAATTTCTGCGATATAGGCAGGTCAAGAAACCGTTTTTTGAAGCGGGTGAGCATGAGGAGAGAATCCTTTGTACCTAACGGCAGAGTTGTAGGGGCCGCACATGTGCGGCCCGCAAGTGAAAGGCAAACGAGCGTTTGCGGGAAAGCTGCGGGCCGGGCATGCCCGGCCCCTACATGGGCAGCTGCATCAGAAACCCCACCGCTGCTCCATCAGCAGCCAGAGGTCGTCATCGCCGGGGTGGGGCTCGGTGTTCAGGATCAGCATGATGCGGCGCTCGTCCTCGGGGTCGCCGAACTCGCGCATCCACTTATAGTAGTGCGGTCCCTCGCCGATGGTTCGGGCAAAGCTCATCAAGTATCCGCAGACCTGCGCGCTCTGGCGCACATCGGTCTGACATTCGTTGGCATAATAGCCGACCCACTTGCCATGCTCGCGTTCCTGCATGGCGCGGTAGGCCTGCGCATACAGCCGCTTGGCGCAGCCTGCGTAGTAGAAGCAGTGCTGCCAGTCGGCGGCAAGGCCGGCGGTCAGCGCCCGGCAGACAAACGCAGCCCCCTGTGCCCACAGGTCGTAGAGCCGCGCCTGCAGCATCACGCTGTCCATAAACAGCACGCGCGGGCGGCCGGTCAGCTCGGCCTGCACCTTTTCACATTCGCGCCGGTAGGCGGCATAGCTTTGGACTTCCTTGTCAAAGACGGTGGTGCAGTGCTGCAGCTGCCCCGCAAGGGTCGGCTGCTCACACAGCCAGCGCAGATCCTCAGCGGGGGCGGTGCGGTCCTTCATGAACTGAGAGATCAGCATACGCGGCACATGGTTGTAGAACTGGTCACCGGCGTGATCGTCCTCATGCGGGCCGTAGGGTACGGCAAACTGTGCATAATCCGCAAGGCACTGTGCGATCTCGCACCGGTGCAAAAGGCCGTAGTAGGCGGCGGTGTAGGCAATGCACTGCTGCCCGGCGTCCACCGTGCCGTCCCGCCAGCAGCGGGCGATCAGATCCAGCAGCATCGCATGGGGCTTGACATTCGAGCAGTTCACCAGCCAGTAATCATCGGCACCGTGGGCCAGCACATCGGCCAGCTCCTGCGCCACAAAGGCTGCCGAGTTGGGCAGCGCCGTGATGTGGCTGGCAGCCTGCAGGTCATAGAAGGATGCGTGATAGTAGATACCGTGGGCGCTTGTATCGCCAAGCGCCGGCAGAGCCGGTACACGGGGGTTGTTGTTTTCCTGACGGCGGCTGACCATTTTGCCGAAGCCGTTGTCCGCCCAAATCTTGATGACATCGGCGGGCAGCTGCAAAAAGCCATCCTTGTACAGCTCCATCGTCTCGCCGTAGAGGTTTGTGCAGCATACGGCCTCGGGGTCGTTGGCCCTGACCAGATCGTACTGCTCTTTTATTAAGGAAGAAATCAGCGCGCCGCGCTTTTCCGGCGTGTCGTACTGGGGGTCATCATCCCAGAAGGGGCGGTCGCCCTGCCCGCGGAAGCCGATGTTCCAGACAACGCGCATATCCTTCTGCGCATCAATGCCCGCCTGCCAGAGCGCACGGAATTTCTCCGGGTACTTGCTGTACATCGGCTCCAGATCGGGGTAGGCCTGCGCGAACATCTCGGCACCCAAAGGCTCGGCGTGGTGGTGGGTGATGATAAGACCCATATCGGCGGCGGTCCGGCGGTAGAGCAGGCCGTTTTTGCCGGTGCCGGGTATGACCATGTTGCCGCCGAGGCGCAGCAGTGCCTCAAACGCCATGATGAACGGCAGATCGCTGCGCTGCTCGACCTTCCAGTGGGAAAGCAGCGTCTCATCATTGACAAACCAGCCGCGGTAGCGCACCCGGTACGGCTTGGACTCCACGACCGTGCCGGCCGCTATCGCCACATCTTCCCGGACTTCGGGGGTCTGGTCATTCCAGAACCAGAACGGCTGGACGCCGAGATACCGGCGGCTGATCTCAAACAGGCCGTAGACAAAGCCCAGATCATCGGCAGCCGAGAGCAGCAGTGTGTCTGCCCCGGCCGTCAGAACATACTGCTCTGCGGCCAGCGTATCATTTACATTCAGCAGGACACGCCCGCCGGGGGCCTCGGTCGCGCTGAAAACGCGGTCAAAATCGCGGCGCAGCGCTTTCAGCGCGTACTGCACCGGCTTGGCCGCAGGCGCAGCGGGGAGAACGGTATTTTTGTTCAAAAGCATGGCAATCACCCTATATATGAATGTAGGGGCGTTTCCCTATCCGCCCGTGCAGCTCTGCCAACGGCACGGCCCCACGGGCGCATACAGGATGCGCCCCTACGTTCTTTCTATTTATTTTAACCCTTAATGCCATCTGTGGCAATACCCTCTACCAGATATTTCTGGAACTTGATCAGCATGGATGTGGCTGCCGAGCCGGGCGGCATCGTACAGCAGCACGGCGGCACGGCGGGGAAACCCCAGCCGTGATACACATGGGTGGGCGAGTCCGGCGCGCCCCCATAATCCTGATACCAGATGCCCTATCCGTCGTTGTCGATGGGGGCACAGCCATCACCATAAGCACCGATGGTGATGGGGCAATTTTCTGCGCCGCCGCATTGCAGCTGCAAAAACATCAATGCGCCGACCGCCCCCCCACAACCACCCACACAGTCATAGTTTCCTAATAGCTCTTGGTATGGTATAATATGTACGAGAAAGATGTGGAGATCGACGCAGTCATAGTTCCCTAATAGCTCTTGGTATGGTATAATAGAAAGGCAACTGGAATAACTACCGCACCAGGTCATAGTTCCCTAATAGCTCTTGGTATGGTATAATCTGGACTGGTATGTTGTGGCGATTGCGAATGTCATAGTTTCCTAATAGCTCTTGGTATGGTATAATGAGACATCAATGCGCTGGAATGGTACAAGCGTCATAGTTCCCTAATAGCTCTTGGTATGGTATAATTCACCCGCAAGGCCGACGGCATCCGCCGCCGTCATAGTTCCCTAATAGCTCTTGGTATGGTATAATAGGCTATGCAAAAAGCGCATCGGATTGCAGTCCGATGCGCTTTTTGTTTAGAAAAAACTCAGCTGCTCACAGGCAAAGGGAGCGTCCTCCGGTTGATAATTTCCCAAACGAATTTGAATGGACTGGTATTGCTTTTCGGTAACGACAAGCAGACGTATAGAGCCGTTCGGCGGCAGGGAAGCCCGCAGCCGTCCCTCGTGCTTTTTCACGGCGTCGTTTCCGTTGCACACCCGCGCATAAACAGAAAATTGCAGTTGTTCCTTTTGGCATCGGATGCAGGCCGGGTTGACAACCATAAGGCAGCGGTAGGGCATACGTCACCTCCGTTGGGCGGGGAAAAGCTGGCGTTTTTCTTTTTTTACACGGGTATAATTGCCCAGAACATCGACCTGATATTTTTCAACCTTTTGCAGGGTCTTGAAGCCCAGAGATCCGGCAATATAAGCGTTATCGTGCGTGGTTACGGAAACGGCGCCGGTAGCGATGTTGCCGCCCTCAAAATAGGCAAGCACCTGCTGGACGGTCAGTTCTTTTTCCAGCGTGCTGTCCTTGTTGGCTGCCTTTAGCTTTATGGGACGCTTGCTCTCTATACAAACCAGATCGTTTTTGCACAGAGAAAACTGGAAATTTTTCTCGGACATTTCCTTCTTAATGATGCTGTTTTTGCACCTGACAAATGCACAGTTCGGCAAAACCGGCTTTACGGTATCTGCCACATAAATCGGCACCCAATAGTAGCCGTCCCCGGGGATATAATACACATCGACCCGCACCATGGTATCGTTGTCGGCCACGCCGTTTCCGCCATGAACCGGAACCATGCTGGTGACCTTGCTGTAAAGCTTGACCTTGCGTACCTGCGCACCCGGCGTGCCGTCTGCGCGGGGCTTGAAGAATGGCTCGGCAAATGCCTTTTTCCCGTTTCCGCCAAAGGCGATTAGCCGCTCTTTCAAGGCATTGTAGAGCAGGGTGTCACTGCTGGGATTAAAGTAACCGTCAATTTCGCCATCCTTGTTCAGCTTTAAGTCGGTGATGCTGCGGCGCTGGGTCACATAGGTGTCGTCCAAGCGCCCCTTGATGGTTTCCTTGTGGGCGGGTCCGGTTGCCTTGTGACGCGGCATACGGGAAACAAACACCGGCTTGATACCCGCTATGTCCGCGGTGGTATAATAAACCGGATTGATCGTCAGCAGGTTTTCCTGCGGGCAGGACGACAGGCGCTGCATCAATTCATCCCGAAAACGCGGCCACGGTTCGGGGAAGCGCTCTCCCCGTGCGTGGGAGAGTTCCGTCCGCTGATAAAACCGCGACACCCGTTGGATCATACCGTCCGTCGTGCAGGCGATGACCGCTGCATCCACCGCGTGGTGTAAATCGCCGTCTGCGCGCACCTTGGCAATACCCCAGCGCTTGCGCAGAAACGAAGTGACAGCACCATTTACGGCGACAACCCGCTTTTTGCCTGTCATAGGATGCGCAGCAAAAGCCAGATGACCGCGAATATAGTTCAGCATAAAGCTGGCGATATACTGGGTATCCTGCAAATTGCGCTGCATAAACCCGCTGCTGTCCTCGGCGCTAAGGTTTTCTTTCAGCAGATTTTGGCGTTTGCGGTAGTTCTTTACGTTGTTTTTTGTGTATACGATAAAGTTGTCCCGCCTTGTACCCTGCAGATATTGCAGCGGCAGGCGGTTGCCCTTTTGACGATTTTCTGAGGCAAGCACCAGTACCTTGTTGGTGCGGCGATCGTCAAAGCTGATGCTGTACGGCACAATGTGATCCACTTCAGCATAGCCGGAAACCGTGATAACGCTTTGCAACTCCAACGGCTGCAAAGAGTAGGCGCAACGTCCGTCCTGCTCTTTCCACAGGCGGTACTTTACAAGATCCTGCCCGGAAATGTTGTGCCCGGGGAAAAGCTCGTGCAGATCCCGCATCAAGCGCTCGTTGTCTGCATTGTTTTCCTTCATGGCGTTTTCCAGGTCTGCACGCTCCTGGAAGCTTTTGCTCATCTCCCGCGCCAGTTCCAGATGAATGCTGACGGGACTTTCGCCCTGCTCCCGAATGATGGCGTTCACAACCTTGATGGTCTGTGCCACCGCCCGGCGGACAACCGGACTGGTAATGTCAGAAAATTCCTCCGCTTCAGCAGGTAAAAGTATGGATTTTTCGCCGTGACCGCTGCCTTGAAAATCATACCCGGCATCGCGGCAGGCATCATTGTAATTTTCTCCCTGCTCCAGATACGGGATAAGCTTGCGGCACGCCTTGACCGAAATATGACCGAATTTTGAAAAGCTGGGCAGGGTCAGCAGCGCGTTGATCTCCAGCGGTTCAAAATCCGCCTGCTGCAGCTTTTCCCGCAGCAAATCCTCGCTTTTATATAGGGTCAGTGCAGTTGCGGCAGCGTCCAGCCGGTCATGACCCACCGTGAGGATATAATCCTTTCGCAGAGTGTTCAGCGCCTTGCGCATTTTGTGATAGCAGGGCAGGGCGGTGATTTTCTCTTTTTTCTCACAGGCATCCGCCGGTTGGTCGGCCCGGTAGCGCACCATATTGAACCGCGCCTGCGGCGGCAAATCCAGCACCTTGCGAATCCGCGCAAAATCCAGTTTGTCGGTTTGGTAGCACAGGGTGAGAAGTTCCTGCCGTTGTGCATGGGTCAGGGGATGACTGTTGCCGCCTTCCTCTATGCGAATATGGTTGAGTTTTTGCAGCAGCGTAAAATATTCAAAGGACCAGGTTGCTTTGGCAGCGCGCGGCTCGGCTGTGCCCTCTAATGTGCAGGTGCCGACCATCTTTTCAATCATATTGCCGCCATAGGGACTGTTGCCGCCCGGTCCTTCGTCAAAAGAGCGCTGGCGCGTCAGTATGGTCAGGTATTCAGCCTCTGTTTCCGGGGATGCCCACGCTGCACCGTATTGGCGCTGTGCAGCAAAAAGCTGTGCAGCCTCGGATGCAATTTGATCCCGCCTGACGGTGGAAAGATAGTTTTCGGTTTTGTTGCGCTTGTGGGTGGCAAATGCCGGGTCACGGTACATCATTTCCCCCACAGTTCGGTAATGGTTGTCTTTCATGCGCTGCGTGTTGGCGTCAATGGCTTGCAGCAGCTTTCCGTCTTTTTGGGCATCGTCCGCCTTGCGGTTGCTGCGAAATCCCCGACGCTGCATCAGGTGCAGCAGGATTCTGGCAAAATCCATGGCGGTTACCGGACCGTCCAAAGCCTGTGCACGCAGCGCGTAAATATCGGGCAGATGCCCTGCCAGCACGGCTTCCTCGACAGCCGCCCTGCCGGGTAAACCGCTTTTTTCCATCAGGGCATATAGATCCGCCTTCCGTAAGCTGCGCCGACGCAGTCTGCGGCGTGTGCTGCGTGCCTCTCTGCGTGAGGCAGCAAGGCTGTCACCGGTTTTGGGCTGCTCCGCCTTATCAAACACGCGGGAGCCGCAGCGAATCAAGCCATAAGGCTCGGCATCCTCGTTTAAGGCTACAACTGCCCAGCCTACGGAGGCAATGCCGATGTCAAGCCCGATTCCATATGCAGTGTTCATACATACACATCCCTTCTTTTTGCTCCTATGATACCGCGTGACGAGGCAAAAGGCAATTAACGAACCCGACAAAAAACAAACAAAAAAGATGACGCCCTGCCAAACGGCAGGGCGTCAGAGCTTTACGGTCCTATGACCTTATCATAGTAACCATAATAGTTCTTGGTATGGTATAAGAACTATTTACAATATAGCATAGCCAAGCAAAAAAGGCAAGCACTTTTCAATGAAATTCTTTCTCAATTTCAAGACTTACTCAAAGTCCTACAAAAACAAGAAGCGGATTGAAAATGACCGTGAAAATCGGGTGGTTTTCACGGATGCCCATGAGCCGATCATTGACCGCGCCGTGTGGGAGCAAGTTCAGCAAAAACAGGGTAAAGTCTGCAAGCGCCGAACCAACGAGGGCGAAAAGAATATGTTTTCAGGCCTGCTGGTCTGTGCCGATTGCGGAAACAACCTGCATTTCCACTTCAATCAGGGAAATCAAGAAATCCGATATTTCAACTGTTCCAATTATAAGGGCAACTGCGGCACTTGCACCTCTACGCACCGATTAAATACATGCGCAGCTTTGGTTCCATTGAGAAAAGTGGATACTCATATCACAGGGTTCACGCAAGTGAAAAGCCCAGCAAACTAATATATAAGTTTTACTCCCTAGCAAGAAGTTGTATGCAAACCCAACCCGCAACATTCCCGCACACCGCTTCTGTCACCGCGAGAAATGCCCCGGTTTGGGGGAGTTCGCAGCCTATCGGCGCCGGTGTACCGTCCCGCCAAATACCGCCCCAAAATCCCCGCTTTCCGGGGATTTTTTGTTTTGCCATAATGGGATTTACCTAAACTGGATTTTCCTGTACAGGTAAATCCAACACAAATAAATACTAAATAAATTAAATACTAAGATACTATCGTATCCTATCCGTAAAACCGCAAAAAGTTGGATTTTTTCCTCTGTGGTCTTGCGGCGATGCGTACAACTTAACACTAGAGAGTACAACTTACGATTGCCTTGGCACTTTGTGCGTGATATAATTTAATCACAGGCAAACTTCGACACCACAACAAAACCATATCGGCAGGTGATACCGTGAATCTGAATGACTTACTCTTGGAGGGTTCCTCCGTTGACTACAAGGAAGCACTGGAAACAAAGAAGCCTCGCAGCTGGCTGAAATCAGTTTCTGCATTTGCCAACAGCTTTGGCGGGCATATCGTGTTTGGCGTCCGCGATAACCCGCGTGAAGTATGCGGTCTGGATAATCCGCAGGAAGTCATCAGCAAAATCACGGAGCTAATCAAGGCGCGCATCGACCCGACGCCCCGGTATCAGCTTCACGCCTTTGCCGAAGACGATAAAATCTGCATCGACTTGGAAATTCAAAACGGCCCTGCCTATCCGTATTATTACCGTTTCGAGGGTGTCTGCGTTGCCTACATCCGCAATGGCGATCAGTCGGAGGAAGCCTCTCGTCAGCAGTTAAGCGCCTTGATTTTGAAGGGCATAAATAAAACCTTCGATGCCTTGCCGTCGCCTTATCACATGGGAGATGTCAGCTTTACGCTGTTGGCTGCTACCTTCAAGAACGCTCTTAAAGAAGATTTCCAACCCGACAAGGATTTGTTTTCTACCACCCTTGTCACCGAGGACGGTCAAGTCACAAACGGCGGCCTGCTATTATGTGATCAGGGCGTGCTGTCGCAGTCGCGTATATTTTGTACCCGCTGGAAAGGCACACACAAAGGCAACATCGATGCTGATGCACTGGACGACAAGGAATATCAGGGTGCCAGCCTAATCTCTCTGCTGCAAAACGCGGAGGACTTCATCCGCAACAACAGCAAAAATCCGTGGAGCATCCGCGGCATGACCCGCGAAGAGCGCAGCGACTACCCCTACAAGGCTGTCCGCGAGGTACTGGTAAATGCGCTGATTCATCGCGATTATCAGGTGCTTGGCTCGGAAATCCACATCGAAATGTTCGATGACCGCATGGAGATTTCTTCGCCGGGCGGCATGGCCAACGGCCGCCGCATCCAAGACATGGATTTGCGGCACATTCCTTCTATGCGGCGCAATCAGGTCATTTCAGATGTATTTTCCCGCCTGCGCTACATGGAACGGCGCGGCAGCGGCATTGACCGCATTATGACCTCCTACGCCGAGTGTGCGCAAAAGCCGATATTTTACTCCGACAGCACGTTTTTCCTTGTAACGCTGCCCAATCGAAGCGTCGCAGCGCCAGCGCAGCTTTCTATGGATTCCGAAAACGTGGAAACCTCCGCGCAAAACATGGAAACCACCATCAAAAACGTGGAAACTTCTACACACAATGTGGAAACTTCTGCATTCTCCACCCCTATTGAAAAGCTGGAGCATGACTTATCCAAGCTGCGGATGCAGGCATCCACAAAGGAAAAGATACTGGAATTGTTCCGCCGCTATGGATATGAATACGAATTCCGCACCAGTCATGTTGCGGATGTATTCCACGTCAAAAACAGCCGCGCCAATCTGGTGATTCGGGAGCTGACTGCCGCCGGGATTCTGGAATCGCCCAGTTATGGCACCTATCGCTTTTACAAAACAGAATAAATACCAAAGAGCATCACCCTCGTTCAAAATTGAGTGTGATGCTCTCATCATGTTATTCGGTGGTCGTTCTTTGCTCTATAAGGGCTTTTCTCTTGCGCCTATTATCCATTACTGGCACCCCAATTTGGTCTGTCAATCGCCTAATCTCAGGAAATTTTCCCTTTTCAATATTGCGGGCCGCTTGTATCTGCCCTTTTAATGAAAGAATTCGTTTCACATCCTCATCTGAATGTACCTCTGTTCCAACGAGAGGCTTTACTTCCTGAAACGCTGTGTAGATGGTCTTTTGGAGACCGTTTGGTACGGCAAGAGTCTGTTCGGGAGTAACAATCGTTCCGGTGATTGGTTTGTAGTCAGAAAAACCATAGTACTTTACTTTAGAATACTTGGGCTTGTGTCCGTATTTTCTAAGTATACAGTCAATCATTTGACGCAGCCTGTCAGGGGAGAACTGTTCCTTGCTGGAAAAGGTCATATCATCCACATACAAAGTGAATTTGCAGCCACATTGCTTTGCCGCATCCGCGATTTCCGAAAACATATCGGAATACGCATAGAATGCCATAATCTGGCTGGTCGGACATCCTGTGGGAATTCCACCGTTGTATGTTATAATATTGGTCAGGATTTCGGCTACATCCGGGGACGTCTTTAGCTTCAGTACAAGAAATTGATAGACCGATTCACGGGTACAGTTATCGTAGAACTTTTTGATGTCTACTGTCAGAACATATTTCCCGTTCAGATGAGCTTTTCCATTGTCTATATAGCATTTCCGCTTTTCACCGGATATGAGCCATTCCGGTCGAATAACCGGCTGAAGCAGGTGGAGAATTCTCTTCTGAATATCCTTAAGTTTTTTATCCGGGGCTGTTATCGCTCTCTTTTCATCTGAGTGCTTCTTATTGATTTCAAATTTGTGATATACAATGATGTCATCGACTGCTTTTAGTCCGCCTGGTTCTAGGCGCAAAAGCTTTTCAAGACGTTTCTTAGTTCGACATTTATAAAGTGCGCATTGTGTGATATCATATTTTTTTAGCGGAGTTCTATTCTTCATCCGGATCACTCGTCGTTTCGGACATACTCTGTATCAGATGCATCATCATATTTCTGATAAAGACCGTTCCCTTACCAGACTTTTCTGCTTCATCCATATTTTCTGAAAGCAATATAAGAGAAGATAGTCGGATTCCATAAAAATCCGCATATTTTTGAAGTAGTTCTAAAGAAGGCGGCTTCTTGTTGTTTTCAATTTCTGAAAGGTAGCTTGCAGAAATGCCAAGCTTCGCGCTCATTTCACTGGCCTTATATCCATAAATAACACGCGTTCGCTTCAGCACTTCTCCAATCACGCCTGTCGCCTCCCAATTACTCTGATTTATATATTATAACAAGCCATTAGGTCTAATAAACGAAATTAGATGGGTTCCCTGTTTGCTGCACCATCTCGCCTTACTTCTTAAACATCTCACAAAGGCACTGGATAATCTGTAAAATCACCAGCGCTACCTCGAGCACTTTAAACGCAATCTGGAATACCATCCTGCGCCACTTGCACCCAAGCTTAGAACGGTGAGATGTCCGGGGGTTCGACGATTTGCGGGGAGTGTCCTGCATGGACAGCGATTTTTTGCATTTTCGCATAATATGCCTCTTTCGAGAGCCACGAAATATAGTTGATGCGGCTCTCTCCCTGGAAAGAGTTGGTGCATACAGGACAACCCATCTAACTTTGCGCATGGCCCAAGCTCCCTGCTTGGGCCATGCCGGGCGGCGGCGCATCGGACGGTCAATCCGTATGCCGCCCCCGTGGGGTAGAACACCATTGCGATGTTCCGCGAGCACATTTGTACTCCAGTTTGGGGGAGATGACCAGTAGGGCGTTTGCCGCTACTTTTCGCTGCAAGATTATAATAGCAAATTTTATTCCTATTGTCAATATATATTTTCGCTATTTGCGAAAATATATATTGACAATCCCTTGTATCCTTCCCGTCGTTCAGTAACAGACAGGAAACCTCACGGTCGATAAAGTTGCTGATGACCAAAATCTGCTTGGTGTTCCGTGTACGAGTGCAGGTGCAGACTTCTTCGTTATCTGGCAGCAGAGCATAGTGACTCTAGGCAAAAGTCTTATTCAACTTGCACAGTACACGCGGACGGCGGTAGAAACATTGTGTCCTGCCGGTATTGGTCTTATTGGCGACTTATAAAACGTAGGTACTACACAACTCACTAAGCTCCGAAACCTGTGATGCTCTACATTACTAATCAAATTGCTCTACGGATTCACAGTCCTGATGAAAATCTTCTGCAATAATAGTACATAGATCTTTGCGGGTTGGCTTTTCCAAATGAACGACCCGCCTTGCATGGTTCATCACCAAATCATCATATATGTTCCGTGCAAATCTTCCGTTAGAAAAGTTTGCGTTCTTTTTGGCGATGCTTTGCTCGAAAAACTCACTCGTAATGTGTTGTGCACTTTCGTCAAGCAAATAGTCATTCTTTTGACAAATAGAAAGTAAGATTTTCTCTAATTCTTCTGCACTATAATCGGGAAACTCAATAAATGTATTGAAGCGCGACTTCAAGCCTGGGTTCGCATTGAAGAAGTCTTTCATTGGCGCGGTATAGCCTGCAACAATGACAACTAAGTCATCGCGATAATCTTCCAGCGCTTTTGTCAGCTCTGTGAGACATTCTCTGCCGTAAGAGTCGCTGTGATCGTTTTCGGTAATACTATAGGCTTCGTCAATAAAGAGAACCCCTCCCTTTGCTCTTTCAATCACATTTTTTACTTTCAATGCCGTTTGTCCCTGATACCCAGCAATTAAATCGGTTCTAGAAACCTCAATGAAATGCCCACTTGAAAGCAGCCCAAGCTGCTTATAAATACGACCAACAATGCGGGCAACCGTAGTTTTTCCTGTGCCGGGATTTCCGGTAAATGCCATGTGTAATGTACTTTTGGCGGCATGTAGATTGTTTTTTCTGCGGAGCTGTTGTACCTTTTGATATGAAATCAAATCATTTACTTTTCCCTTGACTTTTTCCAGTCCTACTAGTGAATCCAGTTCTTCTTGAAGCTCACAGAGTGACTTTTTATCTTCGGCGTCAGATTTTTCTGTGTTAGGTTTGCAAATTGTCTGCAGCGTTATGTAGCCGTAATATGAAATCAAATCTGAATTAACCACCTGTGCCAGATGCTTCACTTCAATGCGACAATTTTGACCATGAATAATGTCAGAGATTTTCTGCAAAAGAGGTACTGTAGCCCTCCTATCATTTTGCTCTGTGATGGAAACCGCAAGTTTCGTTATTTCGCCGCCGGATTCCGTAACAGCATCCAGCCTTGTTGCATTATTTACAAGTGCCTTTTTATAGGTTTCTGTCATACCAGCCTCATGAATATAATAATCATCTCAATTACCGCAATTCCAAGGGAACTTCCTGCAAGCAAGCAGGCACATCGCAGTTTTTGATTCATTTGCAGCAAAGTAGCATTAAATTTGTTGTTCATGTCTGTAATTGACGTTTCAACTTGCTCCCTGTTGACTTGTATCAAGGCCGTTGTCTCCGTCTGCGATTTCTGAAGCCCCCTGATTTGCTGCATGTTTGTTTCGTTTTGTGCCCAGACCACATCGACATCTTGTAAATGTTCGCAACCGGATACGGAATTTATAAATGTCTTAACATCCGCCAAATCCGCTTTTTGTTCAGCTACATTCTCTTGCAAAGAAACCATGTTGTCTTGAAATGCTTGCAACGAATGTTTGACATGTTCCAATTCTCCCCACATTGCATCAATGTCTTCCAGATGCGCAATGCGCTCCAACTCATTCGCAACAGAACATGCCTGTTCGGTCTTCTCTATCACCCTTTGCATTCCTGCATCCATTCGTGCCAGCCTGTCGTTGGCTGCATCAAGGGACTCTGACAGAGCTTTTGTTTTTTCTTTGTTTTCTTGCCCTAATAGTGCATTGCTGCGCGTGTTTGCAGAAATTTCAAGAATTTCCTCGTTCAATTTCTGGTTATCCAACCAGAGGTGGTCAATATCTTTCAGATGTGAATAGCCATCCAATCTGTGCTTGAATTTTTTCAGAACTTCAAGAGTTTTCTTTTCGTCATCAACCAGTTTTCTTATTTTTTCCTGCGCATTGTTGAGACCTTTGTTCGTTTCGCTTATCGCGTTTATTGAACTTAGGATGGCTTTAATATAATCATTGTCAAGCGCATCCAGTGCCGTGTAGACCTGTCCAAATTCCCTGATGAGTTTGAGCTGCATATCGTTGATGCTTTGTAAATGCGATTGTATCTGAACTGTCAAATCATTTAATTCCTGCCCTGTAACACTATGCTCAAGACTCCATCCACCTCCAAAAAGAAATTCTAGGGCATCCTTTTTGTCCCGAACATGTTTCAAATCAGGTTCTATCGCGGCCTGATTTGAAAAAACCTGTAGTTCATTTTTGGCCGTTTCAAAGTTATGACGTTCAATAACAGGTTCACTCATGGTTATTCCTCTTTCAGCAAGTCATCCAGTTGTTCAGAAACTGTGTCCAGTGTTTGATTTTCATCATCGGATGTATTGCTGTGCGCATAGATTGTATCAACTGCCTCGGACGCAATTTTTGCCGCTTCTTTGTGGCGAGCAGCTATCGATTGCAGCACCGCGGCTTTAACCGTATTTGTGTGGACTTCCTCTTGTCCAGACGGAACAATTTCTGCAATATCTGCTGAGGAAGCCGTTTTATCGTTTTCATTTTTTCTGCGGGCTTTGTGTTCTACAATATAGACATATGCGGCTACAGAAATAATGCCAAACAAAGCCAAAAGTTTTTTCATTTTCAAAAATCCTCCAGTTCTTTAAAAAGATCATCTATATCATCAAACGTACTGTCTATGGCATCGTCTTTACGGCGGCTTTCTGCAATATCCGAAAAAGATTGGCGCATGAATTCAGCGGCAGCCTCATGCCGCTGCTTTATGGTAGTCATCGCCGCATCTTTTGTCTGTGCAGTATGCTTTTCACTGACAGATTGAATTTGGTGCTGAATTCGTAAAATGTCATTGCGCTTGTCGATCTGTGCAGAAGTATTTTCCGCTTTTTGATTTTTTGCGATTTGCTTTTCAATCAGATTTATAGCAATGGCACCAATGATACCCGCTACAACAGCACCAAAGAAAATCCCTAAAATACTGGCAAGGCTGCCAAGCAACGGAATTTCAACAGCAAATACAGGGATTGCCGTCAATCCCTTTTCGATTACTTCGCTAAGTACGATAGAGCCAGCCCCTGTCAGTCCGGCAATCACAATTTTTCCGGTTTCCAACAGCAACCGATTCAATGGTTTACCTTTATTTTCCGGTTCCTTAATGTAATTTACCGCATCTTTCAGAGATTTCCATCCCTGCTTTAATAACATCCACACCTTTTTGATTGTGCTGAAAACGGGGCCAACAATAGCCGCTGCCACCGTGTTGAGAAGCGTATTGCCTGCGTTGAGTAGGTTTTCTTTCAATTTGAGAATGAAGCCATGAATTGCTTCGTTCAGACTGGAAAGAAGCGAATCGAGCGTCCGTTTAGCTAGCTTAAACCATTTAATTAGTTTAGCAACAATCTCTTTTACCAATGCCGCCAGAAGCTGTGTTATAACTGCCCGCAATGCTTTGCTGCCAATGCGGAAGGCTTCCTCTTTTTGAGATTGCTTTCCGGCTTCGATAGATCTTTGTTCTCCTTCTTTTTTCTTCTTTTCAAATTCTGCGCTTGCTTCAGCGTGTTTTTGACGAAGTTTTTCGACATCTTCATCTGTCATATTGTCAAATACTTCTTGAGGTTTCTGACCTTTTGAGTTTGTATTGTCTAGCCATTCATTTGTAGGCGTATCTCCTTTCGACCTATTCCAACTAGGATTCATTTCATTTCTGTTTTTTTCACTAAGGTCAAATTCTATTCTCTCATTTAGAGACATGTGCGCATTTGCAGATGGATCACGAATTATCTCTGCAACAGAAATAGTTTCATCCACATCTGTGCCTTTCTCTTTATTGCCTACAAATCCGCGCTTTTTCCTTTCATCATCAAACGGCTTTCTTGCGTTTTTGACTAAGGTAGCTTCTTCCCTGCCAGATCTTGTTTGATGAGTTACAATATTCCCATTTTCATCTTTTACAAAATTGGATTGCCAATCATCGTAGCGCTGCTGGTAGTTGATTTTTGTGTTGTGGTTTGCAATTTTTCCATTTGCAAAGTTTTCTGTTGTTTGAATGTGCGCCTCATTTCTTAAATCAAGTCGCAGACCGTTGTTTTCCTTGATAAAATCTTCTCCGGCAGTTGCGGCAATTTGATTGACAAACTGCTCCCACACAACATCTCCAACAACTTTGCCAAGACTATCAGGATTTTCTATCTGCTCTTTTTCATCTTCTAAAACTTCCAACCCATCAAGTTCTTGCTGCAGCTGTTCCTGCAGTGTTTCTTCCAGCGCATCAAAATCAAAAGGTTCCGAAGAATTTGATTCTGATATCTGCAGTGAATCAAGCGTAGCGTTTTCCTTTGCCATAGTAAAACCCCGATTTTCCAATTTATAGTACAGCAAGTACAAACTTGCGCGATTTACTTTTTATACGGTTTCGATAGAAATCGTTTGTGATAATTTTTGAATTTCAGCTCCCCACTTTTCCCGCAGTTCCTGCGGGCCAATCACATTTACATAACTGCCTTGGCTCAGCAACCACATCAAAATACCTTTGCCGAAGGTTTCTGCCTTTACTGTATAGCTGCCATCCTCGTTCTGCTTGACCTCCGCAGTAGGCAGCCTGTCAAGCACCGATTCTATTGCCGGACCGGAATATGCAAACTCCACAATCTGCGGCACACCGCCGTACATAAAAATGTTGCGGTTCTTGTATTCGCCCTCTTTGAAGCGGTCTTTATAGGGAATATCATATTTTTCATCCAATACGACAGCCGACTGGATGCGGTCAAGGCGATATACGGTGGGGTAGGCATCGTTTGGCTTTTCAAACGTTTCCCGTTTAGCCTTGTCTGCGATGAACGCCATAACATAAAAATAGTATTCCGAGAACAACAGTCCAACGGGTTCGATCTTGCGCTTGACCTCGGTATCATCCTTGCGCAGATAGGTGATCTCCAGCATATTCTGTGTCTGGATTGCCTGCGCTGCCTGCCACAGCACCGACATATTCGGTGGGCGATGTGCAGGCTCACGGTAGTTGAACAACTCGTTGGAGATAAACGGCTCGATGGATTTTACTTTTTTGGGCGAAACACAGTGGTTCATGACCTTATTCACCAGCGATTCCAGTTCAGTCTTGTCAAATGCGCGGCTCTCCAGCAAAATTTTGCAGATTGCCAGCATTTCACCCTCGCTGATGTGGATCATTTCCTCTGTCACCAGCCGATACCCATTGGCGGTGCGGTCAAATTCCACGCTCTGAATCAGCCCCTGCCGGGTCGTCTGCTCGGAAAGGAAATCCCGGATGCTGTCCAGATCGCGCTGGATGGATTTTTCATTGACACCGTAGGCTTCTGCCGCTGCTTTTTTGTTTATGACCTGCCCATTTTGCAGTGCCTGATACAGGTCAAGAACGCGGTTGCTCTTTGACATTTCATCACCCATAATTCGACAGATTGTTACTAGATGTAGTATAACACATCATGACTATAAGCGCCACACTTTTTTGTCTGTTTTATACAGAACACTTCCTTAACGCATCTATAAAATTGTATCCATGCACAGTGCAGGCGATAAAAGCCATAATGCCAAACACTACACACAACACAATGATGGGCGAAGAACTGTTGAGATTAAAAAATATACGAAAATCCTTTAATTCGGTGACTGTTCTGGAGGATATTAACATCACTATATCTAAAGGAGAGGTAATTGCGCTCGTAGGCGAAAATGGGGCCGGAAAAAGCACATTGTCAAATATAATTTCTGGAGTTTTGAAACCAGATGGCGGGCAGATTTTTTTTGAAGGAAAAGAATACAAGGGACTTACAATCAAACAAGCGAAAGACCTTGGTATCAAAATGGTGCATCAAGAGCTCCTTATTCTTCCTAAATTGAATGTTACAGCCAACATCTTTATTGGTTCGGAATACCAAAACCACGGGTGGATGGACGTACCGAAGATGCATGAAAAAGCGAGCGAGCTTTTGAATACTGTTGGTTTGAGTGTTAGCCCTAAAACACGTGTTGCGGAGATTGATATTGCAGGACGTCAAATGATAGAAATTGCACGTGCGATTGCAACAAATGCGAAAATCATTATCTTGGACGAACCCACTTCTTCTCTTTCGGATGTAGAAATTAAGAAACTGTTCGAAACAGTTAATAGGCTAAAGAAGCAGGGAATTTCTTTTATTTTTGTTTCTCACCGCTTACAAGAGGTACTAACCCTGTCAGATCGTATTTACATTCTAAAAGATGGACGCCTGACAAAAGAACTCTATCCTGAAAACACGACAGAAGATGAAATCGTTATGAATATGGTAGGTCGTAGTTATGACGATTACTATAAACGCAAGCGCGTTTATTTTGGCAAAGAGGTGTTGCGGATTGAAAATTATTCTGGCATAGATAATAAGGCTCTAGCACGTAGTGCACATACACCAAGAAACATCAGCCTTCAATTAAACGAAGGCGAAGTTTTAGGTATAGCAGGCTTGGTCGGTGCCGGACGAACGGAGCTGCTCCGTCTGATTTTTGGAGAGGACAAAAAAGAAAGCGGCGAATGCTTCCTATATGGAGAACGTGTCAATATACGCCGGTGTAAAGATGCTTATGACCTGGGTATGGCTTGGGTTACAGAAGACAGAAAAAAGGAAGGACTTATCCTAAAATTTGATTTAAAGACGAACATTGCACTTCCTATCCAGTCTCTGGTGCGAAAAGGCCTTTTTGTTGATGCAAGAAAAGAGAATGCTATTGCAGACGAATATATCAAAAATTTACATGTAAAAACAACGGGAAGATCTCAACAGGCGCAGTTTCTTTCTGGCGGAAATCAGCAAAAAGTTGTTTTGGCAAAATGGCTGGCAAGTAATCCGCGTATATTAGTCTTAGATGAGCCGACTCGCGGAATTGACGTGAGTGCAAAGGCGGAAATTTATGCATTGATTAATAATTTGACAGCACAAGGTATGGCAATTTTGTTGGTTTCCTCTGAATTGCCAGAAATAATGGGCATTAGCGATAGAATTATAGTTATGCATGATGGTGAGATTACCGGCGAGTTCCAACGTGAAGAGTTTTCAGAACAAAGCATCATGACCTGTGCAATCGGGAGGAGAAAAGAATGAACCTGAATTCTAAACAAAAGTTTCTTGAATTGAGCAAGAGATATTCTACACTTATTATCATCATCTTTTTGACCGTGTTATTCACTGCGCTGAACCCGCGCTTTCTGTCTGCAGTCAATATTACGAATATCGTTCGCCAAGCAGCCATTATGATAATCGTTGCATGCGGAGCTACATTCATCATGATTGCTGGAGATGTTGATATTTCCTGCGGGGGTGTTGCATGCTTAGCTTCAATAATAGCTGCAATTTGTATGACAAAAGGCATGGGAATCCTGGTATCTATAACTGTTGCTGTACTTACCGGTACTCTTTTTGGTCTGTTATCTGGCATATTGGTATCCCGTTTTGCATTCCCCCCCATGATTGCAACACTATGTGTAACAAATCTTACTATGGGTATCGGGAACTTGATTACGAATGGAACAGCAATCTATGATTTGCCTGACGAATTCTTGGTTCTTGGTCGTGGTTATATAGGTCCAATTCCTGTGCAGGTTGTTATCATGGCAGTTATTACAGTTATATCAGGTATTGTGCTTTCCAGTACAACTTACGGCCGCTATATTTATGCAATAGGCGGTAATCCCAAAGTTGCAAAACTCTCCGGAGTAAATGTATCAAAACTTAAGGTAATTTATTTTATGGTAGGCGGGGCTCTTTCAGCACTCGCTGGTGTATTGATTACGAGCAGAATGGGCACCGCACAGCCGACTTTGGGTACAAACTGGCCAATGGAAACCATCGCTGGCATCGTTATTGGTGGTACACATTTTCAAGGCGGTAGTGGCAGTATCGTAAATAGTGTTTTGGGTGTCTTGCTTATGACTATGATTACTAATGGTCTCAATCTGTTAGGGGTTAATACATTCTGGCAGTCTGTCGTTACTGCACTATTGTTGATTATTACGATTGTAATTAGTACATTCCAGGATCGAAAAAAGAGTTTGCTGTAAATGAAATGTTTTAATCTTTGAATGAAGAGGAGGAGTATGATGTTTGATATTGTAGGAATCGGCGAATGCGTAGTCGATATGACACCAGCCGGGGAATCGGAAAAAGGAAATGCTCTTTTTGAACGCCAGCCAGGCGGCGCACCCAGCAATATGCTTGCTTGTGCAGCTAAGCAAGGCCTCAAAACGGCCCTAATTAGTATTGTCGGAGACGATTCTTTCGGTCATTACCTCGTCGGAGTTTTAAAAGATGTTAATATCGATGTCCGTGCAGTACATTTTTCTAAAAATTTACCAACATTTGTTGCATTGGTTGACTACGACGACCGCGGGGATAGACGTTTTTTTAAAATGCAGCTGGAATCTTCCCTTTCGGGATTTTCTCCTGACCATTTAGACAAAGAACTAATTAGCCAGGCAAAACTTGTTCACATCGCTGGTTCTATGCTGGCGTGGCCTGATTCTCTAGAAGCAATCCGTCAAGCAATTGACTTTGTACATGAAGAAGGAAAACTTGTCAGTTGTGATGTAAATTGGCGTGAGATGTTGTACGATCAAGAGTATGCACAAACTATAGCAAAGCCGATCCTATATGAAATGGATATCTTAAAGATGTCTGAAGAAGAAATGAGTCTTTATACCGGGACAAGCGATTTAGTAGAGGGTACGAAAATATTGTGTGAAGCCGGCATTAAGCTAGTAGCTGTGACGCTTGGGGCAAGAGGCTGCTATTATCGCTATAAAAACGGATCAGGCCAGCTGTATACTTATGACACAAAAGTAGTGGATACAAATGCTTCTGGTGATACATTTACAGCGGTTATGCTGGCTGGTCTGGCCGAATACAGTTACGATATAGACTCTATTTCCAATGACATTATGTACCACATTATGGAACGAGCAAACGCGGGAGGCGCTGTTTGCGCCGCAAAACGCGGCGCAATCTATGCTGTTCCATCGGTTGAGGAAATAGATAATTGCATGAAAACCGTACCTCTTTTAAAGTTAGATTGAGAAAGGAGATAAGTGTATGTTGAAACGTGGTATGCTGAACGCACAGGGAAAATTCCTTTTAGCAAGAACAGGTCATTTGGATTACTTGGGAATTACCGATGCTGGATTCAACATTCCTGAAGGAATTGAAGTTGTGGATTTGGCGGTGAAACCTAATTTACCTGAGTTACTGGACGTTCTAGATATAATTAAGAAAGAAATTGCTATAGAAAAAATCTTCCTTGCAGATAAAATTGTTGATTACGCTCCGGAACTACTAAAGGAATATGAAAAACGTTTTACAAAAGAAAAGATTGAATTTATTCCTGATGGACAACCGTTCCGTGAAAAGATGAAACAATGTAAAGGCGTTTTTAGAACTGGCCAATATTGGCTCCACTGTCCCAATGTTATAATTCAAGCAGGATGTACCTACGAAGAGGGATATGTGGACTAAGTTCAGTTTTGCAAACAGTTTGGCAAGAGGTGTAAACATATGAAAAAAATGAATCTTGCAATTTTGGGAACAGGAAATATTGCAGCACAGATGGCTGACACTGTTTCCAGAATGAACAATGTTGTTCTTTATGCTTGTGCATCCAGAACACAAGAAAAATCAGAAGACTTCGCAAATAGATTCGGCGTTCTAAACGCTTATGGCTCTTATGCTTCAATGTTGGAGGACGACAATATTGATTTGGTATATGTGGCTACACCACACTCATTGCATTATGAACATACGATGTTATGTTTGAATAAGGGAAAAGCTGTATTGTGTGAAAAACCCTTTGCTTTGAATTATATACAGGCTAAAGAAATGATTGACACAGCACGCGAAAAGAAGTTGCTTTTGGCAGAAGCAATGTGGATGCGCTATCAGCCAATGGCAAAAAAAATTTGTGATTTAGTTGATAGTGGAATTATCGGCACGCCCAGATTGTTGCTTGCTAATAAAGGTGAGCTCGATCTAATCGGATTTGCGCCGGAACGAGCTGGTAGTACCCTGCTTGGTTTAGGAGTCTATGCAATCAACAATGCATTTCTCGTTTTTGGTAATAACTATGAAGATGTTACATCAACAGCTATTTTCGAAGAGAACGGTCTAGATGGCGCAAATGCGATTATTTTGAAGTATGCTAATGGAAAGATGGCTATGTTAAGCAGTAGCATGATTGCGCCGACAAGTAATAAGTGGTATATCTGCGGCGATGATGGTATGTTGGAAATTCAAGGGTTAAGCAGACTGAAAACAGTAAGGCATTATAATCGTAAAAGAGAACTGGTACAAGAATTTAATGCTGAAGGCTTAGATACAGGCTATGAATACGAAGTACAGGCCTGTATGGAGGCCCTTGAAAGCGGCGCTATCGAATGCCCTCAAATGCCGCATGAGGAGACGATTGCAGTTATGAAGCTTATGGATCGTCTTCGGGATGATTGGGGTTTAAAGCTTGTGGGAGAATAATAAACTGTTGGCGAGACGAGTTGATGTAGCTTGCGCCGGCGATTAATCGCCCTATTGACCAATTGAACAAATTGTGTTTTGTTCAAACGTATAGTATAGTGCGGCGAAAGTGACTCCTATCTCCCATCTAAATACGAAGAGCGCGTCATTTTGCTCCCTCTATGAGAGACTGATATGATCCCCCTAAGGTAGACCGCCAAAATATCGTAAGCGTCAAACCTCCCCGCGTATAAAAGACCGCCATCTCAAGGAGAACTGTTGCTCACCGAGATGGCGGTCTTTTATTTATGAGGCATATAGCATTCTTCCGGAGCATTTGCGGGAAGCAGCTTTTCAGCCCATGCTTCATCAGTTTCGCTCAGCTGCGGCGCGTTTTGCAGGAGCCATAGCAGATAACGGTACGGATCTAAGCCATGTCCGGCAACGGCGACCAGAGCGCAAACTCCATCGGCATCGCGTATGACGCCATCGTCAGCCCGGTCTCCGAAGCTGTCGTCAACGTTTCCGTTGCGTCCGTTCTGTTCGTGATCTGCTGGGATGCGGTCTAAGCCACACCCATCCATCGCCGGGGGAACCTGCTTCCCCCGGCAGCTTTTATCATAGGAGGGATTCACTTTGAAAACAAAACGAATTCTTGCGCTGTTTCTGGCTGTCGTGACCTGCCTGTCTCTTGCCGTTTCCGCATCCGCGGCGAGCATTTCAGATTTTAAGGATGTGGACACAAAAGCATGGTATGCGGAAGCTGTAACCGCCGCTGTGAATAACGGCTTGCTTTAGTGACGCAGATGACGCTAATGACGCTGTTTTTAGGATATCCCTTTACCATATCCCAGATTCTGCGTCATTAGCGTCATCTGCGTCATTCTGATTCTATTTTTCTCGTAGTATCATTGTTTTTGATTCGAGCAGTAGTAAACCGCAAGCGTCATTTCACTATAAGCGTGACGGTGGTGACGATGGTGACGGTGTTTGTGGGATAGGGTAAAGGGGTATATCAAAAACATCGTCATCATCGTCATCATCGTCATTCTACAGGCAAGCCGTTTTAATCTGCGGCTTGCCTGTTTTATTTTG
>OGPC01000785.1_pt1 | contig 25861 bp, 23 predicted proteins | sample 1552911 | NCBI WGS metagenome assembly OGPC01 (sample SAMEA2580248, study PRJEB22360) | human gut metagenome | biome: human gut; feature: human-associated habitat; material: faeces | place: Denmark | collected 2008/2010 | reverse complement strand
GCGATCCCCCGCGCGGCGGCATTGCCTCGGCGCGGAACGAGCTGGCCGAGCAGTCCGGCACCGACATCACCGTGGACGAGGATGCCATTCCCGTGAAGGACGCCGTGCTGGGCGCCTGCGAGATGCTCGGCTACGACGTGATGCAGGTGGCCAACGAGGGCAAGATGGTCTGTGTGGTGGCCGCCGATGAGGCTGAGGCGGCGTTGGCCGCCATGCGGAAGAGTCCCTATGGTGACGACGCCGCCATTATCGGGCGCGTGACCGAGGCCGACCCGGCCCGCGGCCCCAAGGTGTTCCTGCGCACCGCTTTCGGTAGCACCCGCATCTTGGACATGCTCGTCGGCGAGCAGCTTCCCCGTATTTGCTAGTTCGTTACGCACTCCTTAGCCGCCCCCTGAAAAGTTTTCTATTTCTACTTGCGCTTTGGCTCTTTCATGGTATCTTGCGCAGTGAAGTAACGGGGGGCGGAAAGCCCCTGCTTCATAGACGAGGATTATCACCCGAGAACGAAGGAGCTTCCCATGTCTCATCCCGTAATTGAAGCTGACGAGTGCATCGGCTGCGGCATCTGCGTTGACGCGTGCCCCCAGGAAGTGCTCGAGGTCGTCAATGGCGTTGCCGACGCCGTGAACGAGGAAGCTTGCATCGCTTGTGGCGACTGCGTCGAGGAGTGCCCCATGGGTGCTATCCCGGAGATCGTCGAGGACTAACTCTCAATTTTCGGTAAGTGCGATTGAACGCGGAGTCTTCCGGAGTCTCTTTTATCGAAATCCATTGAAAGCCCGTTGCTGCTGCAGCGGGCTTTCTTGCGAATTGAGTAAATGAACACGCAAAATGAGGTAGCCTGTCGTACCTTAAAGGGGTAAAATTGGCGAAATGAAAATGAGTTGCCCCACGAGAAGCAACATTCAGGAGTCACGTCGTATGCGAAAGAGCAACTGGATCATAGCCGCTGTGCTTCTGCTGGCTTCCGTTGCCTTCCTCTGGATTTGGCATGCGTTGCAGTTCGATCTCGTGGACAACCCTCTCGATATCGTGGTGACGGTTGTCTGGTGGGTCGTTATTGTCGCTGCCTGCGTTGCCATTCACTGGGCCGAAAAGAAGCGTCAGGAACGGATCCGCACAATCTTCGTTGCGCCGGGGCTGCTCTACAACAGCGAGATGGGAGTGGTGCGTCTGAGCCCCGATGATGAGGTGGTCGACGCGTTGCAGGCGATTCTCTCGAACCTTACCTATGGGTTCGAATTAGCCGAGCTGCCTGCCAACTCACGAGTGCGCTTCCAGCGCATCGTGCATTCCTCGAAGTTCGGCGATGCGGGAGCCACCTGGGAGGGCGATGTCGTGGAGGTTTCACGCCCCGATCGCCCCAGGGAGTTCCATGATCGCAATGAATTGGCCTCTCTGGTTCGCGGCGCCGTTTAGCAAATTTCTCTGAAGGACTTTCCTTATGGCGGCTTCGGCCGCTTTTTCTTGCCTGTCATTTCCATTTCAGAACAGAAGAATGACAAATTCATATCAAATGCAATGTCATTACCCTATCAATATCCTATCAACTTACCGCAAAAGCGACTTCCTCTTTAAAGCTGCGTAGAATTCTCATCGATATTGAAATCACTCTGCATTATGCGTATCGCCGGTGTTTTCGGTATCGCACTCACAGCCTGAAATGTGAGGATGCAAGGCGGCGAAAAAGCCGCCGGGGTTAAGGAGAAGTTGGTGGAAATGAACACAATACAGCGATTCGCCGACGCGCGTAACTGCCTCGAGGGAAAGATCGTGGCGGTCGCGCTCTCTCTGCTTATGGCGCTCTCGTTTCTGAACGTCTCGGTGTTTGCCGATGCGGCGCTGGCCGTCGAAGGCTTCGATGGTGAAGTGGGCGAGAAGACGACGGAGCCAACGCCGCCTGAAAATGCTCCGGAGAAGGCGTCCGAGAGCGTTTCGACGCCGACGAATGATGGCGCCAGCGAGACGCCCGCCCAGAAAGACGACGGCCCCCTCGATTCTCCGACGTCCGATGGCCTGCAAAACAATGCGGCCGTCCTGACCGTCGACACCGATGATGTGACGGTGGAGCTGACCGCTGCGGGTGCGCTTCCCGAAGGAGCGCGGCTGACGGTTGATGTGGCGGTAAACGACGAAGGCAAGACCGCCATGGAGAAGGCTCTGGAAGAGGGATACGGGCTGTACCGCATCTACCGCCTCGGCCTTGTTGACGAGGCAGGCGACCCGCTCACGCTTTCTGACATGGGCTACCGCGTTACCGTGACGTGGAATGGCATGTTTGCGGGCGAAATGAAGGCGTATCGCATTGATGGTCCCGACACGGTCACTGAAATAACGTTGGAAAAGCCCCTTACGACTCAGGGCGATATCAATCCCAACGCTCTCACGTTCTCCACTGATGTGCTCAATGCTCCCTTTGCGTTCGCCATGCCGACGCCCAGTGACGATGGGGGCGACAAGCCGAGCGGGCCTGCCGACCCGACCAATCCTGAGCAGTCCGTAATTTCGGATGAGAACACCGGTGAAGGCGACGGCGACAACGCCGAAAACGGCAACGGTTTCGGCAAAGAAGGCGACGTGCCCGGCACCGATAACGGCGATACCGGTACAGGCGCTGACGCTGACGTGGACGCTCCCGAGCAGCCTGCGCTGTCCGAGCCCGCCGCGAACAAGCCCGTCGATGACTCGGATAACGAGCATCAGCTCACCCTGTATGTGGGCGAGGTTCGCGATCTGCACCGTTTTGCCGCTTCTGGCGGCACGTGGACTTCCGAAAACTCGGCTGTGGCCGAGGTTGCCACCACAGGCAAGGTGACAGCGATCGCTCCGGGAGACGCGGTGGTGCGCTGCGGCGAGGTTACGATCAACGTTACGGTGCGTCCGGCTCTGACCGAAGACGCCGAAGGCCCTCAGCTTGCCTACTTCTACTTCCTGCCGCCCTCCGAAAATGGTTTGAACGGCGGTGCCGCGGTGGCGGCTGGCAGCGACATGAGCGGCGCTACGTTCCTCGGGTCGGGCGCCGTGTCGTTGCCCTCGGGCTATGATGGGCACAGCGCCCTGCTCAATGGCACGGTGCTGCCCCTCAGCAAGGATGCCAATGGCAACGAGATCCGCAACAATTATGACGTGCAGGTTGTTCCCGGTACCTTCACCATCGGCCCGGCCGGCTCTACGGTGGTGCCGCCGCGCAACCCGCTTCTGCCGCCGCGTTCGAGCCTGGGCGCGGGCATGCCGGCGGGGGCCACGACTCCGGCTGATGCCATTGCCGGCGTGGTGACGACGATGGTCGGAAGCCAGCGCGCTGCTGCCGTGGCCGAGCAGTTCGGGGCTGTGGCGGGCATCATTCTCGACGAGGACGTCCCCATGGCCGCAAGCGTCTCCTTCGATAACGAGGAGCCCGCGGTGACGCGTGTCGGCGGCGAGGTCATCGAGGACGACGCCACGGCTCTGGGCGCCTTCGACGAGCCCCACTGCTGGGTGCACTGCAGTATCGCAGCGTCCGCTTTGAGACCGAGGTGCTGGATACCGACAACTATCAGGGCAACGCGGTGGTGAACTATACCGATGCGGAAACGCCCTATACCCGGATCATCGAGCACAAGCATTTTGCATTTGGCACCCAGCCCAAAACGGTGATCAGCCGGGAGTACAGCACCGAGTGGCATCAGGGCGATGAGCCCTATTACCCCGTCAACGATGAAAAGAATGGCGCGCTTTACGCAAAATATAAAGCGCTGGCCGATGCCGAGACAAAGGTCATTTTTGGCGGCCGGTTGGGCGAGTACAAGTATTATGATATGGATAAGGTGATCGAGGCAGCATTGGACGCGGCGGCACGGGAGCTGGGGTAACCCCACTGTCATCGAAGGCGTTGACGCAACGGTCTGAATGCTGTATACTAACCATAGAAATCCACCGGTTCCCCGGTGAGAAGTGAGGGATAACACCATGAAAGTGATTCTGAAGCAGGACGTAAAGGGCATTGGCAAGAAGGACGAGATCCATGAGGTCTCCGACGGCTACGCCCGCAACTTTCTGTTCCCGCGCAAGCTGGCCGCTGTGGCCGATGCTTCTGCGGTGAATATCGCACGCGGCAAGGAGGCCGCTGCGGATTTCCACGAGGCTGAAACTGTGGCCGCCGCACAGGCTGTGGCTGCAAAGATCGAGGGCAAGACCGTGACCATCAAGGCCAAGGGCGGCGCATCCGGCCGCCTGCACGGCAAGGTCACCGGCAAGGAAGTTGCCGAGGCTCTGGCCCAGCTGGCCGGTTCTCCCATTGATAAAAAGAAGATCGAGCTGGAGACCAAGGACATCAAGGATGCCGGTGTGTTCAACGCAAAGGTGCGCCTGTATGTCGGTGTCGTGGCTTCCTTCAAGATCATGGTGGAAGTAGAACAGGCCTGATTGAAACGCCATCTGCGCCCCCTGCCTTCAGGGGGCGTTTTTGGCGTTTTGGGAAGCTGGCCCAGTATGGAGGGGGATGAACCATGCCCAACGAACAACGACATTATTCCAATGAACTGAATCTGGAGAGCGTGGGCATCAATCTGCCCTACAATATGCAGGCCGAGCAGAGCGTGCTGGGCGCGGTGCTGCTCAAGCCCGAGACCCTGACCGACCTGGTGGAGATCATCCGGCCGGAGATGTTCTACACCCGGCAGAACGCCCAGATCTATTCTGAGATGCTGCGCCTGTTTACGGCGGACCAGACCATCGACTTTGTCACCCTGCTGGATGCCGTCATCTCCGATGGCGTGTTCCCCAGTGCGGACGAGGCAAAGGTCTACCTGACCGGTCTGGCTGAGACGGTGCCCAGCATCTCCAATGTGAAGGCCTACGCCCAGATCGTGCAGGAAAAGTATCTGGTGCGCCAGCTGATGGGTGTTGCCAAGGACATTCTGCAGGACGCGGGCGATGAGCCGGACGCTGACCTGCTGCTGGAAAACGCCGAGCAGCGCATCTACGAGATCCGCTCCGGGCGGGATTCCAGCGCGTTGACCCCGCTTTCCTCCAGCATGGTGGAGACGTTGACCAACCTGCAGAAGATCAGCGGCCCGGATGCCGACAAGTACAAGGGCATCCCCACCGGCTTCCGTCTGCTGGATACCGTCCTGACCGGTCTGGGCCGCGGCGACCTCATCATTCTGGCCGCCCGCCCCGGTATGGGCAAGACCAGTTTTGCGCTGAACATTGCCACCCGCGTTGCCATGCAGCAAAAGGTGCCGGTGGCCATTTTCAGCTTGGAAATGACCAAGGAGCAGCTGACCAACCGCATCCTTTCGGCGGAAGCTGGCATCGACAGCCAGGCTTTCCGCACCGGTGCCCTTCGCAGTGAGGACTGGGAGTATCTGGCACTGGCAACGGAAAAGCTCCACGATGCCCCCATCTATATGGACGACACCTCAGGCATCACCATCACCGAGATGAAGGCAAAGATCCGCCGGGTCAATCAGGACCCCACCCGCCCCAATGTGGGCCTGATCGTCATCGACTACTTGCAGCTGATGACCACCGGCCAGCGCAGCGAGAACCGTGTGCAGGAGATCAGCTCCATCACCCGAAACCTGAAGATCATGGCAAAGGAAATGAATGTGCCCATTATCGCACTTTCTCAGCTGTCCCGTGCGGTGGAGAAGCAGGGCAACAACTCTTCTCACCGGCCCCAGCTGTCTGACCTGCGTGACTCCGGTTCCATCGAGCAGGATGCCGACTGCGTCCTTTTCCTTTACCGTGATTCCTACTACGCCAGCCAGAACCCCGATGGGGCCGAGGTGGATGCCGATACCGCGGAGTGCATCGTGGCAAAGAACCGCCACGGCGAGACCAGCACGGTGCCGCTGGGCTGGGATGGCGCACACACCCGCTTTATGGATGTGGACTTCAAACGCTGATGAACGACGAAACATCAAAATTGATCGCAAAAGTAGAACGCTTTGCCCGGCAGGAGCAGCTGTTTGCGCCTGCGGAGCCGGGCCGGGCTCTGCACCTGTGCGCCGCCGTTTCGGGTGGGGCCGACAGCATGGCGCTGCTGCGGGTGCTGCTGGAGCTGCGGGAAACCTTTGGGTATCCCCTTACGGCCTGCCATGTCAACCACGGCCTGCGGGGCGAGACTGCGGACCGGGACGAAGCCTTTGTCCGGGCCGAGTGTGCCCGGCTGAGGGTGCCGCTGACAGTTTTCCGCCCGGCAGATGTGGGAATGGCTGTGCCGCCCCATGCCGGGGAGGACTGGGCCCGCAGACTCCGCTATACCTGCTTTGCCCAACTGCTGGCAGGCGGGATAGACTGCATTGCAACGGCCCATACTGCTACTGACCAGGCCGAGACCCTGCTGTTCCGGCTGGCCCGGGGCACCGGGCTGCACGGGGCAGGGGGCATCCGGCCCAGGCGGCCCGGCTACTGCCGCCCGCTGTTGGGCCTGACCCGGGTCGAGACCGAAGCGCTCTGTGCCGCCTTTGAGCAGGGCTGGGTGACGGACGAGACGAACGAGTCCGATGCCTACGCCCGCAACCGCCTGCGCCATGGGGCTGTTCCGGCCCTGCGCAGCGTCAACGCTGCGGCAGAGGAAAATCTGGCCCGCTTCTGTGAAAAGGCGGCCCGTGCGGATGCCTACTTTGCCAGGCAGGCAGAACAGCTGCTTTCCATCGCACGTCTGGATGCAGCCCAGACTGCCCGCAAGGCCCCGAAAGCCAAGGCAGCATGGCGGCTGGAGCCGCTGCAGGGCGCTGACCCGCTCATTCTGGAAGCGGCGCTCCACAGCCTTGTTGCCCCGGTGCGGGATGCCGAGGAAAAGTACATCCGCCTGCTGGCAGAGCTGGTAGAGCAGGGGAGCGGGGCGGTGCAATTGACCGATACGGTCCGTTTCTGCGCAGGCAGCGGGATGCTCTGGCAGGAAAAGAGCCGGCCGGAAGCGGCTGCGGCCCCTGCGTTTTCGCTGCCGTTTGCCCCTGCCGATGGGGCAGAATTTGCTCTGCCCGGGGGCCAAACCCTGAAAACACGGCTTTTTGTAAGCGGTTTTCGAGAAAAAACACAAGGTGTTCATAAAAAAGACTTAAAAAATCGGGCGGATTATGCTAGAATAACCTTGTTATATTCTGCCCTTACGCTGCGCACCCGTCAACCGGGAGACCGGTTCCGGCCTGCGGGGCGGGGGCTGAGCAAGCCCCTGCGCAAATGGATGAATGAGGCAGGCATTCCTGCCGGAATACGAGAGGGCCTGCCGCTGCTGGCGGCGGGCAGTGAGATCCTGTGGGTCTGTGGGGAGGGCTTTGCCGAGGGGCTGGCCCCGGATGAGGAGACTGTACAGATCTTGCAGTTGGAATTGGAAAATGGAGGAACAACCCATGAGCATGAATGACGATATCAAGAACATCCTGGTCAGTGAGGAAGCACTGAAAGCCAAGGTTGCCGAACTGGGTGCACAGATCAGCAGGGATTACGAGGGCAGAAATCTTGTCCTCGTCTCCATCCTCAAGGGTTCGGTGGTCTTTATGGCCGACCTGATGCGGGCTGTGACCATCCCTTGCAACATTGATTTTATGGTCGTGTCCAGCTACGGCGGCAGCAATACCACCACCAGCGGTCTGGTCAAGATCATCAAGGATCTGGACGGCGACCTTTCCGGCAAGGACGTGCTGATCGTGGAGGACATTCTGGATACCGGTGTCACCCTTTCCAAGCTGGTGCCCATGCTCAAGATGCGCAACCCGAATTCCGTGAAGATCTGTACCATTCTGGACAAGCCCAGCCGCCGCAAGGCCGACATCCAGCCCGATTACGAGGGCTTCCAGGTGCCGGACGAGTTTGTGGTGGGCTATGGTCTGGACTACGATGAGAAATACCGCAACCTGCCCTATGTGGGTGTGCTGAAACCGGAAATCTACGCATAACAAAAACGAATTAGAACTGGAGTTGATCCCTTTTGCAACCGAAACGACCTCGCTTTAATCCCCTGATCCTGGCGCTGGCACTGGCTGGTGTCCTGATGATCTGGTCGGTGCTGGGCACCAGCGACAGCAGTACCGGCGGCTCCACCATGAGCTACTCGACTGTGGTGCACTACTTTGAGAACAATCAGGTCACAGCCTTCACGCTGGACCGCAACACCAGCATCATCACCCTGACGCTGAAGGAGGGCAAGCAGGAGCTGCCCGAAACCACAGGTGCCACCGCTGCCACACAGGCCTCCGGCGGTCTGCTGAGCAATCTGTTCTCCTCCTCCACCTCTTCCGTGGGGGCGACCAGAAACGATGACGGCACGGTGACGGTGCGCTACAAGCTGCCCTACGCCTATGTGTTCATCGAGAACGTCCAGCAGTATATCGATTCCTACGACGCAGCCAACCCCACCGCGCCCATGGAGTACGATTACACCACCCTGAAGGAGTCCATCCCCTGGATGGAGATCCTGTTCTACCTGGGAATGCTGGGCTGCACCGGCTTCCTGCTCTTCTCCATGATGCGCGGCGGCGCTGGCGGCGGCGGTATCATGAACGTGGGCAAGGCCAAGGTGAAGGACGAGCACGAGAACAAAAAGACCGCGACCTTTGCCGATGTTGCCGGTGAGGACGAGGAAAAGGAAGAGCTGAAGGAGGTCGTGGAGTTCCTCAAGAGCCCCGACAAGTTCAACACGCTGGGTGCCCGCATCCCCCACGGCGTTCTGCTGGTGGGCCCTCCGGGTACCGGTAAGACCCTGCTGGCCCGTGCCTGCGCCGGTGAGGCAGGGGTGCCCTTCTACTCCATTTCCGGCTCCGACTTCGTGGAAATGTATGTCGGTGTCGGCGCGTCCCGTGTGCGTGACCTGTTTGATAAGGCCAAAAAGACCATGCCCTGCATCATCTTCATCGATGAGATCGATGCCGTGGGCCGTCAGCGCGGCGCAGGTCTGGGCGGCGGCCACGACGAGCGGGAGCAGACCCTGAACCAGCTGCTGGTCGAGATGGACGGCTTTGAGGCCAACGATGGTGTCATCGTGATGGCAGCCACCAACCGTGCCGACATTCTGGATAAGGCACTGCTCCGTCCGGGCCGCTTTGATCGTCAGGTCTATGTGGGCCTGCCCGATGTCAAGGGCCGCGAGGAGATCCTCAAGGTCCACACCAAGAATAAGCCTCTGGCTCCCGATGTCTCCCTCAGAGTCATCGCACAGCGCACCGCAGGCTTTGCGGGTGCTGACCTGGAGAACCTGGTCAATGAGGCCGCTCTGCTGGCTGCCCGCCGCAGCCGCAAGGCCATCACCATGGAGGACATCGAGGAAGCTTCCATGAAGGTCATGGCAGGCCCTGAGAAGAAGAGCCGTGTTGTGACTGCCGAGGAAAAGAAGCTGACCGCCTACCATGAGGCGGGCCACGCCGTGGCAGGCTTCTATTGCAAGCACCACCCCCGCGTGCACGAGATCACCATCATTCCCCGCGGCCAGGCTGGCGGCTACACCATGTATCTGCCTGAAAAGGATCGCAGCTATGTGACCAAGGGTGAGATGTTCGAGGATATTGTTTCCAGCCTGGGCGGCCGTGTGGCCGAGCAGCTGATCCTGGAGGATATCTCCACCGGTGCCTCCAACGACCTGCAGCAGGCAACCAACATTGCCCGCCAGATGATCACCAAATACGGCTTCTCCGAGCGCCTGGGCCCTGTAGTCTATGGCACCTCGCAGGAGGAGACCTTCCTGGGCCGTGATTTCACCCAGGGCAAGGGCTACAGCGAGAGCACCGCTGCCGAGATCGACGGCGAGATGCGGGATATCATCGATGAGGCTTACGAGACCTGCCGCCGCACCCTGACGGAGCACATCGACCAGCTCCATGCGCTGGCACAGGCTCTGATGGAACGCGAAAAGCTCAACGAGAAGGAGTTCAACACCGTGATGGCTGGCGGCAAGCTGCCCCCGCGTGACGGTGACGAGCCTGCACAGGAACCCGCCGCACCGGCGGCCCCTGTGGAGACCGCAGAGCCTGCCGAGAGCGCAGAGCCCGCTGAACAGGCGGAGCAGGCCGTGCTGGGCGAGGAAATGCCCGACCCGGCGCAGGATGCCCCGCAGGAAAACGAATGATCGAAGGGAGCGAGTGTCGTGGAGGAAAATTTTAACCCGGTCGCACGCACCCGGGCCAACTATTATACCCCGGGCAGCCCGGTGCAGTTCGTCTGTGTGGAACTGCTCAAGGGCGAACTCAGCGGCGAGAACGCAGTCTGCCTGACCTTCAAGAACATCTCCAAGGTTACCCTGACTGCACTGGAAATCCACTTCAAGTGTAAGGGTGTGGACGGTATCATCCTGTGTGAGGATGCCTTTGAATACCGCGAGATCGAGGTCAAGCCCGGTGAGAGCTTTGGCATGGACGATGCCGTGTTCGTGACCCAGAAGGCCATCACCAGCGTGGATGTGGTCCTGAAGAACGTATACAGCGGCAAAAAGGTCGTGCATCTGGATGCCATCAAGCGTGTCCGCCTGCCGGCCCCGCGCCGCCTGAGTCCGGAGCTGGAAAAGGCACTGGAAAGCCGGATGAACCGCACCGGCCTCAAGTATATGCCGCAGGTGTTCGAGAACGGCTGGTACTGTGCCTGCGGTTCCTTCCACCCGAAGGAAGAGGACACGGTCTACTGCACCGAGTGCGGCTGTGACCGCATTCTGCTGCAGAACGCCCTGAACACCCTGCTGCAGCCCGGCCAGAAGGCCGCCCCTGCAGAGCAGGCCCCGGCGGCGGAGGCCACCCGCGTGGTGAGCGCCGCTCCGCAGGAAGAGCCGACCCGCATCGTGGCCAGCGCGCCGGTGCAGGCAGAACCCACCCGGGTCATCCCGACGGCCCGCCCGGCAGAGCCTGTCGGCGCTCCGACCAGCTTTGCACCGCCGGTGGAATACACCCCTGCTCCGGAAGCAGAGCCTACCCGGGTGCTGGATGCCGCCACCCGCGCGGCGTTCCCCGGCAGCGGTGCAGCGGCTGTGGATGACGAGGGCACCCGTGTGATGCCTGCTGCTGCCCGCCGTGCCGCCCCGGCCCGCCAGCCGGAACCCGAGGCGGAGCAGTACGATGAGGAGGACGATGCGGAAGAGAGCCGTGACGGCATTGCTGAGACCCTCGTCCGCTGGGTCCCGCCCATCACCGCCATCGTCTGCGCAGGCATTGCGCTGTGGGGCTTCGTCTATTATCAGTTTATGATGTAAATGAATGACGGAGGAGGCTGCGCTTCCTCCGTTTTTTGGTTGTACGAAGGAGAAACGTTATGCCCGACGAAGCACTGCAAACCGCTTTTGAGATCAAAACTACCTGCGATGAGATCAGCCGCAAGCTGCTGCGCTGGCACTGGGAGAACAAACCCGGGGAGCACAGCCTGGGAGCCCTGCTGGATCACATCCGCACCCGCCAGCAGGAGAGCCCAGAATATTATGACCGTCTGCCCGATCTGGCGGGCCGAAACAGCTGGCAGCAGCTGGATACCACCCTGTGTATGCGGGTGCTGCTGGACCCTGAAAAGGATGCTGCCCGCCCGCTGGATCTGCTGGGCAATACGGAGCACCCCGCTGCTGCCCGCCGGGCCTGCAACGCGGTGCGCACCGCCCGCAATGAAGCGGCCCATGCCTCCGACCGCACGGCGGCTGCGCAGGCGGCGATCCTCTTCAACGAGGCCGTGGAAGCACTGGAAGAGGGCTATGCAGGCGCGCCCCTGCGCACCAGTGAGCTGGGCCAGTATTACCGGCTGGCTGAGGATTATCTGAGCCGCTGCGGGGCCCAAAAGCCCATTGCGTCGGCGGCCCCGGAAGAGAAAGCACCCCGTGCGGCAAAGTCCGGCCAGAGCACTGCGGGCAGGAAAAAAGAGGGGGCTTCCGGTAACACATCCCGCCGCAGCACAAAGCAGAACACGAGCGGCCGCAGCTCCGGCGGCAGATCCCAGAACCGGAAGCAGGGCGGCAGCCGGAACAGCCGTGCCCGGGCCAGGCAGAAGCAGAAACAGGCCAACCGCACCGTTCTGCTGGTGCTGCTGGCGATCCTGGCCGTGGGTCTGCTGATTCGCGGCTTTACCATGAACTGGCAGTGAAAGAGTGAGGGAACTATGAAGCAGAAACTGATTTTTCTGGATATTGACGGCACTTTGCTGCCGCCCGGTGAGATGACCGTTCCGGCCAGTGCCGTGGAGGCCATCCGGCAGGCCCGGGCCAACGGCCACAAGGTGTTTCTGTGCACCGGCCGTAACCTGCGCATGACGAAGCCGCTGCTTGCCTACGGTTTCGATGGCTTTGTCTGCTCTGCAGGCGGCTATGTAGGCTGTGATGGGAAAATTCTCGTGGATCTTCCCATGGAGCCTGCGCAGGTCGAGGGCCTGCGGGAGGTGCTGGGGCGTGCCGGTGCCGAGTGCACACTGGAAGCCCGGGATGATACTTACGGCGGCATCAGGATGATCGAGCGGTTCGCCCATTTGTTCCCCCGCAAGCCGGGGCAGCTGAACAGCGAGGCCGAGCGCTGGCGCAAAACAATGGAGTATGGCATGACCATCCGGCCCATTGAGGAATACCACGGAGAGCCGGTTTACAAGGTGGTGTTCATCGCCCCCAACGAGGCCTGCCTTGCCGAGGCAAAGCAGCTGTATGAGGATCAGTTCATCTTCTGCGAGTCCCGGCTGGGGGATACCCCGTCAGCCATCGTCAACGGGGAACTCATCAACCGCAAGTTTAACAAGGGCACTGGCATCAAGGCCATCTGCGATGATCTGGGGTGTTCGCTGGCCGATACCATCGGCTTTGGCGACAGCGACAATGACCTGCAGATGACCGATGTGGTAGGCATCAGCGTCTGCATGGCCAATGGCTCTGACAACCTGAAAAAGCTCTGCGACCGCATCTGCCCGGCTGTGACGGAGGACGGCGTGGCAAGGGAGCTCAAAACTCTGGGCCTGATCTGAGAGCAGCCTTCCACAAAAGAAGAGATGATAACAAAAATTCCCGCTCCATCGAGCGGGAATTTTTGTTAGAGAGGGTTATTTCTGATGGACTGCCTTGTGATATACCGCGTAGGCGATCACGGCAGAGAGGGCCTCTGTGATCCAGAAGGCGTGCCAGACACCGGTAGGGCCCATGCGGCCGCACAGCACCCACGCAATGGGCATGATGAAGATGATGTAGCGGCAGAGAGAGATGACCAGCGAGGGCACGCCCTTGCCCAGACCCTCCAGCGCGCCGGAGGAGGTGGTAGACACTGCCGAGACGATGAATCCCAGGCAGATGATCCGCAGGGCGGTCTGACCGATGGCGATGGTCTCGGGGTTAGAGGTGAACAGACCCATCAGCGGGCCTGCAATGGTCAGGCAGAGCAGGGTGCCAATGGCCATGATCCCGGCGCTCAGGCCCAGTGTCAGGTTGTAGAGCCTGGACACACGGCCATGCTCCCGGGCACCGTAGTTGTAGCCCACCAGCGGGCGCATCCCCTGCACGATGCCGTTGGCCGGCAGGTAAAGGAAGGTCTGGAGTTTGTAGTAGATGCCCAGTACCGTCACATAGCTCTGGGAGTAGACCGCCAGCAGGCCGTTCAGGAAGGTGACCAGCAGGCTGGGCAGGGCCAGATTCAGGATGGCCGGTACGCCGATGGCATAGAGCTTGCCGTCAAGGGCGGCATCGAACCGCAGGCAGCGGCGGGAGAAGCGGACGGCGACTTCGGTGGTGCAGTAGACATAGAGGTAGACCACAAGGGAAACGGCCTGCCCGATGCCGGTGGCAAGGGCCGCACCGGCAATGCCCAGGGCGGGCACCGGCCCAAGGCCGAAGATGAGGACCGGGTCGAGGGCGATGTTGGTCACGCAGCCGGTGATCAGCGCCACCATGGCAACGTTCATCCGGCCCACGGACTGGAAGATCTTCTCAAAGGCGAGGTCTGCCATGTTGACCAGCGAGAACAGGAACACGATGGTGGAGTAGGTCACGCCCATGTCCACCAGAGCGGGATCGGTAGTGAAGCGGCGCAGGAAGCCGGGCATGATGGCAATGCAGAGGACCATGCCCAGCACGCCGTGCAGCAGGGAGAACATCATGCCGTGGGTGGCGGCCCGGTTGGCGTTTTCGTGGTCGCCTGCGCCGAGGTAGAGCGCGATTTGGGCATTGATGCCGATGCCGAAGCCGATGGCCACTGCATTGACAAAGTTCTGGATGGGAAACACCAGCGAAAGCGCTGTCATGGCCTGCTCGCTGATCTGGGCCACAAAGAGGCTGTCCACGATGTTGTACAGGCTGTTCACCAGCATCGAGATGACGTTGGGCAGGGCCATGGAGAGCAGCAGCGGGAACACCGGTCTGGTTTTCATAAAAGTATCGTTCATTTTCATTGCTCCTGAGGGTCAGATTTGGATTTGAAGGCAAAGCAAAAGCCACACAATGGCTTTTGTACCATTGTGTGGCGAAAAGTTGCAGAATGCTGTAAAAATCCACACGATATTTTATTGGTTCAAAGATACCACATCACAGGGATACTTGTCAAGGACTTTTTGAAATAAAAGTATGACTTTTTACAGCGGACCCTTGCCCTTGACATGGGGCGCGGCGGCGGTAAAATAAGAACAGAACGCACAAAAGGAGGATCTGCCATGAAATGGATGATCGCGTCAGACCTGCACGGGTCGGCTTACTACTGCCGCAAAATGCTGGAGGCCTTTGAGCGGGAGGGAGCCGACCGGCTGTTCCTGTTGGGCGACCTGCTCTACCACGGCCCCCGCAACGACCTGCCCCGAGAGTACGCCCCCAAGGAGGTCATCCCCTTGCTGAACGGGAAAAAGGAGAAGCTGCTCTGCGTGCGGGGCAACTGTGATGCCGAGGTGGACCAGATGGTGCTGGAATTCCCGGTGCTGGCCGATTATGCGGTGCTTCCGGTGGGGCGGCGGCTCATTTATGCGACCCACGGGCATATCTATCATGTAAAAAATCTGCCGCCGCTGGCCCCGGGAGATGTACTGCTGCACGGGCATACCCATGTTCCGGCCTGGACAGAGTTCGGGCAGGGAAATCTTTACCTGAACCCGGGTTCTGTAAGCATCCCCAAAGAGAACAGCCCCCACAGCTACATGACCCTGGAAGGAAACACGATGCAATGGAAAGAACTGGAAAGCAGCGCTGCTTTCCATGAACTGACCCTTTGATAAAGTCCCCCGGCCGGTTTTGCGGGCAGCTTGAAATTTGCCCACCGGTATGGTATGATAAAACTGAAAACAGATCGGCAAAGTTCCGCAGAGCAGTGCTGTGCGGGGCAGGAGCCTTTTTGTTTCTGCAATGAGTTAGCTAAAACTAACAAAATGACGAAAACAGCGGGCTGGACTTGTGCAGTTTGACAGGGGGGCCCGCAGATACAGTATGGAGGGGACAACAATGGTAGAAACGATCCTGAGGGTCGATGGTATGATGTGCGGTATGTGCGAGAGCCACATCAATGATGTGGTGCGCAAGACCGCCCGGGTGAACAAGGTGACTTCTTCCCACACCAAGGGCGAAACAGTCATCGTCTCGGAGCAGCCGGTGGATGTGGAGGCGCTGAAGGCTGCCATTGCCGAAACGGGCTACACCGTGACCGGCGTGCAGACCCGGCCCTATGAGAAAAAGGGCTTCTTCTCGTTCCTGAAAAAGTAACAGCCCGGTGTTTCTGGCCGGGCTGATCATGCAAAACAGGAGGTATCTCGTTATGAGGATCTTGGTGTACGGCGCAGGCGTTCAGGGCTGTCAGCTGGCCCACAGTCTGGCACAGAACAAGAAAAATGTGGTCACCCTGCTGGCCCGGGGCGAGTGGAAGGAGGTCATTGACCAGAAGGGCCTGACCATTCGCCACATGCTCCAGCGGAAAACAACGGTGGATCGGATGCAGACGACAGATGTGCTGGCCCCCGAGGATGTGTATGACCTTGTGTTTGTCACGGTGCAGGCCGGGCAGCTGGCCGATGTGCTGCCCATCCTCAAGGCAAACCGGAGCCAGTACTTCATCTTTGTGGGCAATGATCCCTATGCGCAGGAGATGCTGCAGGCCATGCAGCGCCCGGTGGATAAGATCGCCTTTGGCTTCCAGAACAATGCAGGCCGCCGGGAGCATGACCGGCTGGTCAGTGTGCACATGGGGATGGGAATGACCGTCGGCGGAGCAACCGCACCCCTGTCCGGCGCATTCCGCCTGCGGCTGCAGGCTGCCTTTGAGGGCACCCACTACAAGCTGACCTATTACAGCGATATGGACGAGTGGCTCAAGAGCCACATCGCCTTTATCCTGCCCTGCGCCTATGCCTGCTATGCGGTGGATGGGGAACTTTCCCGCACCACAGTGGAACAGCGCAGGATGATCGTGGATGCCGCCTGGGAGTGCTGTGAGATGCTGAAAGCGGCAGGTGTACCCGTGAATGATGCGGAGAACACCGACCGCTACCGCGAGGGCACCAAACAGCGGAAAAAGACCGAGAGGATGGTCTACTGGATGGCGCAGACGGTCGTTGGGAAGTGGTGCATTTCGGATCACGCCATGCGCGCGGTGAGCGAGATGCAGTATCTGGATGAAGCGTTTGCCGCCCTGCGCGCCGCCACATTGGTGGAGATGACTGCCTGGGATGAACTGCGCAGATCCCTGCCCAGAAAGAAGTAAGAGCCGGAAAATGTCCGGAGCATGAGAAAAAGCCTGTCGGTTTTTGCGCTGACAGGCTTTTTCTATTGGTTCCGTGCCCAGAAGGCGGCAAGCTGCTGCTCCAGCTCTGTGGTGCTGCGCAGGTATTGGAGCTGGTGCCAGTGGCGGGGGAACAGGCGGGTGTATTCGGTGCGGGCAAAGCGGTCATCCAGCAGAAGCACCACGCCCCTGTCTTCCTGCGTGCGGATGACCCGGCCCGCCGCCTGCAGCACTTTGTTCATGCCTGGGAAGCGGTAGGCGTAGTCGAAACCGGTGCCGCCCGCTTCGTCATAGTAGCGGCGCAGGATCTCCTGCCGGGGGTTTACCTGAGGCAGGCCCACCCCCACGATGGCACACCCGATGAGCCGGTCGCCCACCAGATCCACGCCCTCGCCAAAGATGCCGCCCATGACCCCAAAGCCCAGCAGCGTTTTTGCGGGGCTTGGGCTGAACTGTTCCAGAAAGGCCGCCCGGGCCGCGTCGTCCAGACCACTCTCCTGGGCCAGCGTCCCGATGTCCGGGTAACGGGCGGTGAAGTCCTCATATACCTGCCGCAGATAGGCGTAGCTGGGGAAAAAGGCCAGATAGTTGCCCACCTTGGCCCGGGCCAGTGCGGCCAGCGCATCCGAGACGGCCTGCACACTGGCCTCCCGGTCCCGGTAGCGGGTGGAGATGCCGGGCAGGCAGTAGAGCCCCAGATGTTCGGGCGGAAACGGGCTTTCCAGTGCCACAGCCCGGGCATCGGGACAGCCCAGCACGGAGCGGTAGTAGCCCGGCGGGGTGAGTGTTGCGCTGAACAGTGCCGCGGCCCGCCCGGCGGCAAGGCTGGCATCCACAAAGGGGGCGGGGTCAAGGCAGAGCAGCTCCCATTCCAGCTCGCTGCCCCGGGCTGTCAGCTGGGTGACAAAATGCGCGTCGTACCGCTCTGCTGCCCGGGTGATATCCTGCACCGCAAAGTAGAGCTCGAGCAGCTGGGTGTGGGCATCGGCCTCCGGGTTGGCCTCCAGCCAGTCCTGCAGAGGGGCCTGCAGGCTGAACAGCAGTCGGAGCAGCTCCTTCGGCAGCTCTTGCAAAAAGACCGTGCCATCCTGCACCAGCAAAGGCTCCGGCAGCGGGAAGGCGGCTTCTGCCGGTTCGGTGTCCAGAAGGCTGGTCTGTTGGGTGAGATCCTCTGTCGGCGATTCGGTGGGCGCTGAACCCCGGCGGGGGGCCAGCTTCGTTACCGCCCGGCGTGCTTCCAGAAAGCCCCTGTCTGCCTTTGTCAACGCGGTTTTCAGTGCGCTTTTTCCTTTGCCGATGGCCCGTCTGGCATCGGTCAGGCTGCTCTTGCAGAACCGTGCCGAGTACATGGCTCTGGCCCGGTCCGGCAGATTGTGGGCTTCGTCGATGAGAAAAATGTAGTCGCCCGCCGCATCGAAAAAGCGCCGCAGGTGCACGGTGGGGTCGAACAGATAGTTGTAGTCTCCGATGACCACATCACACCACTCGCTCAGGTCCAGCCCAAGCTCAAAGGGGCAGACCCTGTGCCGCCGGGCAGTCTCGGTCAGGGCGGCCCGGTCATAGGGGACGGCGCTGTCCAGCAGGTCGGCCAGTGCATCCTTCAGCCGCTCGTAGTAACCGTTGGCGTAGGGGCAGGCTTCCGGCAGGCAGGCGGGACGGCCCTCAGTATCCTTGCACAGGCAGGCCTTCTCCTTGGCCGAAAGGGTCACGCTGCGCAGGGAAAGCGCTGGGTCTGCCGCCCGCAGACGGGCCAGTGCATCCTCAGCAGCGGCCTGTGTCGTGTTGCGGGCGGTCAGGTAGAAGATCTTTTCCCCCTTGCCCTCGCCCATGGCTTTCAGGGCAGGGAAGAGGGCACTCATCGTTTTGCCGATGCCGGTGGGTGCCTGGCAGAACAGCCGGGTACCGCCCTTCTGCTCTGCCTTGCCCGCAGCACAGGCGCGATAGACCTCCCCGGCAAGGGCACGCTGCCCGGGACGGTAGGCCGGAAACGGAAATTGCAGGGCCTCAAGGCTTCGGTTCCGGGCTTCCACCCAGTCCAGCTGCCGCCGTGCCCAGGGAAGATACTGCCGCAGTAAGTCGTTGAGAAACGCATCCAGCTCAGCAGCGGAGAAGTGCCGGGTATAGCGGATGATCTCATCGGTGTCGATCTGGTAATAGGTCAGCCGGACATCCAGTGTTTCCAGCTCCCGCTGCTCGGCGCAGATGGCCCCGTAGACCATGCCCTGCGCCCAGTGGCAGGGGTTCATGTCCTCCGTGATGGCATCGGTGGGCGCGGCGGTGGTCTTGATCTCGTCGATAACCACCGTGCCGTCCTCATCGGTAAAAATGCCGTCGGCACGGCCCTCGATGGTGAACCCGATTCCCTCCATCGTCCGCTCTGCCGTGAGGTACACCTCAGCGGCGTAGCCTTCACCCGCCGCCTTCTGGAGCCTGCGGTGGATGCGTGCGCCCTCGTTGGCCCGGTCAAAGCCGGTAAAGCGGCTGTCGATACTGCCGGTGCGGAGCAGGAACTCCACCAGCTCCCGGACAGAGAGACGGATGGTTGGCATGGGGTTCACTTCCTTTCAGGTTGTGCACAGTATGTTGGGAAACTAAACCCCTCAGTCTCGCTATCGCTCGCCAGCCCCCCTAATAGTGGGGCCTCTGGCGTTACGTAAAGTTTTTTGGGGTTCCCCTTTACGCACAAACTACATCGCTTTGCCAAGGCCGCCCCTACTAGGGGCGGTGGCAGCCCAAAGGGCTGACGGTGGGGTTTAACAGCAGGGCCTACCCGAGCCCCAGGATCTTTTGACAATTTGCTGCAACAGCATTCACCTGGTCAAAATCCACGGCGGCCCGGTAATAAGTCTCCAGCTCATCATGGCAGTTCTTGGCCTGAGCCATCAGGGCGACAGCCTGGTCGATGAGCTCGGAGGCGGCACGGTCGTTGAAGCGCAGGCGGGCGCGGAAGCCGGACAGGTTCTCCCGGTCCACAAAGCGGGTACAGCGCACGGCCTGCACGCCGGGCAGCTGGATGGGATGCCAGAGGTTGTCGGTCAAAAAAGCCAGCCGCAGGGCCGGGATGAAGATGTGGTCGATCTGATCTTCAGGGTGCATGGCACAGGGGCAAGTGATGATGTGGTAGCCCCGGGCCAGCGCTTCGGCTCGGATGAGTTCCAGCAGCAGGCGGGAGACCGCCCCGTAATCATCCCGGAATACCACATACCGGTCGGCCAGCGCTTCTACCGTGCCCCGGTAGAATACCATCCCCTTGGGGGTGATGGCTGAGAGCAACCGCAGCTCCTCGCTGGCGGTGCCCTCGGTGCGGGGAAGCAGCCGGGTGCAGAGCCGCTTGACGTAGCGGCGCACCTTTTCAAAGTTGGCGCTGCAGGCCTCGGCCCGGCGGCTGTCCAGCATCAGGCTGCCCGCCGATGCGATATACCGGGCTGCCCGGCCCCGCAGGGCGGCATTCCGGGCAAACAGGGCCTTGACCTCGTCCCGGTGGGGAGCCAGCTTTCCGGCATCGATGGTGTGGTACAGGCTCACCACCAGCTCATCAGCCCCGGGCGCGTCCGGCTCCACCACATGGGGCGCGGTGGCATCGATGATGGCACGTTTCTGGTCGAGGAAGATGACCCCGTCCAGACTGTCCGGGTCGCTGGCACAGTGGATCTTTTCGATGCGCTGGCCCTGCTGTTCGGCGGCCTGGGCCAGATGCTTCATCAGGGTGGATTTGCCGCATCCCGGCCCGCTTTTGATGAGAAGCATCTGCATCCCGGGCTCCCGGCGCAGCGGTTCAAAATAACCCTTGAAGCCCGCCGGTGTGGTGGCCCCCAGAAAGAAATCGGGGGAACGGCTTTGGATCGTTTTCATATCAGAACACCTCACTTTTGCTTTAGGGTATGCAAAAATGAAGGAAGATGATACTTGGAAACGGCCTTGCCCTCTCAGTCTCGCTCCGCTCGCCAGCTCCCCCAAAGTGGGAGCCCTTGGCAGTTTTTGTGAGCTTCATCTTTCTGCCAAGGCCTCTCCCTTCGGGAGAGGTGGCATTGCGACAGCAATGACGGAGAGGGTGAGCTTGTTAATATGTGTGCCCGCACACCTCGTGGATCTTCTCCCGCAGAGCCACAAAATCCGCAAAGGCGGCGGGTTTGTTCTGCGCCTGCCGGAGCAGGGCAGCGGGGTGGAAGGTGCCCATGAACCATACGCCGTTCTTTTGCACAAAGGTGCCGTGCTCCTTGGTCACGGAGAAATCGGTGCGGATCATCCGCTGGGAGGCGATGCGGCCCAGGCAGACCACGATCTTTGGCTGCAGCAGCTTGAACTGTTCCCGGAGCCAGGGCATACAGGCCTCGCTCTCGGTGGGCAGCGGGTCGCGGTTCTGGGGCGGGCGGCACTTGACGATGTTGGCAATGTAGCAGTTTTTGCTCCGGTCCAGATCGATGGCAAACAGGTATTTGTCCAGCAGCTGGCCGCTGCGGCCCACAAAGGGCAGGCCCTGCTCGTCCTCGCTCTGGCCCGGGCCTTCGCCCACGAACAGCACTTCGGCAGTCTGGACACCCTGCCCGAACACCACATGGGTGCGGTCAGTGCACAGCTCACATCTGCGGCAGGCAAGGCACTCGGCCTTTAATGTATCCCAATCCATAGCAGTTTGATCTCCTTGCAGCTGAATGATAATTTATTCACAAATAAAAAATGGTTTTCTCCTAAAATAATAGCACAAAAAGCCAATTTTGTCTTGAACTTTTTGCCGGGTGTGCTAGAATAAAAGAGAAAGGCATCCTTGTGTCCAACAGGCACCCGGATGTGAATATTGGATAGTTAATTCGGAGGTAATCAACAATGGCTGATATGTTCGCACCGCTGGTAGCACAGCTGAAGGCAAACCCCAAGACGATCGTTTTTACCGAGGGCAATGACCCCCGCATCCTGGAGGCAGCCAGCAAGCTGCTGGCCGAGGGCGTTCTGAAGGTTGTCATGGTGGGCAACGAGGCTGAGTGCAAGGCCGCTGCTGCCGCAGGCAATTTTGATATTTCCGCTGCTGAGATCATTGACCCTGAGAACTACGCAGGTTTCGACGAGATGGTGAACACCATGGTCGAGCTGCGCAAGGGCAAGCAGACCGCTGAAGAGTGTACCGCAATGCTGAAGAAGTCCAACTACTTCGGCACCATGCTGGTCAAGATGGGCAAGGCTGACTGCCTGCTGGGCGGCGCTACTTACTCCACCGCCGATACCATCCGCCCCGCTCTGCAGCTGGTCAAGACCAAGAAGGGCGCACACCTGGTAAGCTCCTGCTTCATTCTGGACCGTGACTTTGGCGAAGAGGGCCTGAAGCGCATTGCCATGGGCGACTGCGCTGTCAACATTGATTACACCGATACCGTTGATAAGGCTACCGGCGAGGTCAAGATTGCTGCATCCGCAAAGCTGGCTGAGGTGGCCGTTGAGACTGCCAAGACCGCAAAGCTGTTCGGCATCGATCCGAAGGTCGCAGTTCTGAGCTTCTCCACCAAGGGTTCCGGCAAGGGCGGCACCGTTGCTCTGAGCCATGACGCTACCATCAAGGCTCAGGAGATGGACCCCGAGCTGGCTGTGGACGGCGAGCTGCAGTTTGACGCTGCCGTTGCTCCCGAAGTTGCACAGGTCAAGTGCAAGGGCAGCAAGGTCGCTGGCCAGGCCAACACCTTCATCTTCCCCTGCATCGAGGCCGGCAACATCGGCTATAAGATCGCTCAGCGTCTGGGCGGCTACGCTGCCTACGGCCCCATCCTGCAGGGCCTGAACGCACCCATCAACGACCTGTCCCGTGGCTGCAACGCTGACGAGGTCTACAAGATGAGCCTGATCACTGCCTGCCAGTCCTGATCTCTCAGTCATGCTCTGCGTGCCGGTTTTGACCGCACTGTCTGAACCGGTTCGGCAATAACGTAAAATAGAGTGCCCCGCTGTCGAAATTTACGGCAGCGGGGCATTTTTTACTACTTGCAATGCCGCTGAAAAAATGGTATAATAATCAAGCACAAAATGTGCCATGCCGGACAGCGCCTGCTGCGTGGTTCGGCATACGGATGCGGGCCCTGTACGATGGGGCCGCTGTGAACCAGGTCAGGTGGGGAACCAAGCAGCCTTAAGCGGTGTGCCCCGTGCGTTTCAGTCAGCCTGCATCCGTATGCCGAGTTACGCAAGGCGGGGGTCAACCCCCGTCAGCGCTGCCCGGCTTTTTTTGTTGAAAGGGGAGAAGCGGATGTATCGAGCCCTGTACCGCAAGTGGCGGCCCCAGCGGTTTGAGGATGTGGTGGCCCAGCGCGGCATCGTGACCGCACTGCGCAACCAGATCGCCACAGGCCGTGTGGGCCACGCTTATCTGTTTACCGGCGTGCGCGGCACCGGCAAGACCACCTGTGCCAAGATCTTTGCCAAGGCAGTCAACTGCCTGCATCCCCAGAACGGTGACCCCTGCGGTGAGTGCGAGATCTGCAGAGGCATCGACAACGGCAGCATTCTGGACGTGGTGGAGATGGACGCGGCCTCCAACAACGGCGTGGACGATATCCGTGATCTGCGTGATGAAACGGCCTACACCCCCAGCGCCTGTCATTATAAGGTATATATCATCGACGAGGTGCACATGCTCTCCACGGCAGCGTTCAATGCCCTGCTGAAAACGCTGGAGGAGCCGCCCGCCCACGTCATCTTTATTCTGGCGACCACGGAGATCCAGAAGGTTCCCGCCACCATCCTTTCCCGGTGTCAGCGGTACGATTTTACCCGCATCGGCCCCGAGGATATCGCCCAGCGTGTGGAGTACATCGCCGGGCAGGAGGGACTGGAGCTGTCCGGCGAGGGGGCGGAGCTTATCTCCCGCCTTGCCGATGGTGCCATGCGAGACGCGCTGTCCATTCTGGATACCTGTGCCGGTGTCACGGCAAAGATCGATGCGGACGTTGTCCGCCGGATGGCAGGCGTGACCGACCGGAGCTATCTGTTCCATATTTCGGATGCGCTGGAAGCGCAGGATGCCGCCGCAGCACTGGCACAGCTGGCTCAACTGCGCCAGCAGTCGGTGGATGTGAAGCGGCTGACCGAGGAGCTCATTGCCCATTACCGTGCGCTGATGCTGGCGGCCCTGCCCGGCGGGCAGGCGCTGCTCTCGGGTGTATCCCCGGAAGAGGAAAAGCTCTATCTGGAAAAAGGTCCCCGGATGGGGCAGCGGGAGGCGATCCGGGCCATCCGGGCTCTGGGCAACGCTCTGGAGCACATGACCCGTGGCAGTGACCAGCGGATAGAGCTGGAACTGGCCCTGTTCAGCCTTTCGGAGCCGCCCCAGCAGGTGGCGGTACAGGCTGTGCCCGCCGCCCGGCCTGCGGTTCCTGCACAGGAGGCCCCCAGACCGTTTGCGTCTGCACCGGTCAAGCCTTTTGTATGTGCACCGGCGGCATCGGCTCCCGTGCAGGAACCTTCTGTGGAACCGGTGCCGATGCAGCAGTCTGAGCCGGAACCGGCACCTCAGCCCGTGGAACCGCCCAAGGCAGAAGCAGCAGCTTCTGCGGAAGAAGAGCTGCCGCCCCTGCCGGAGGAACCGCCGGTGACTTCGGAGGCTCCGCCCCCCTGGGACGAGTCGGCCCCGGCTGCGCCGCCGCAGAGAGAAGCGCCTCCGGCTTCCGCGCAGGAAGTACCTGCGGTCCAGCCTCAGCCGGAGCCCAAGCCGGAATATACGGCAGACCCGGCGCTGAACAAGCCCCGCAAGGTGGCGGCAGAGGGGATCAATCCCTTCCCGCAATGGGCAGAGGTCATCAAGCTCCTGCAGGAGCAGGATCCCATGCTCTACACCTACCTGAAAAAGTCCAAGGGTTACTTTGATGGTACCCGGGTGCTTATCGATGGGGGAAAGACCTTCCGGGATTTTATCCGCGCCAACAAGGAAAGCCAGAAGCTCATCAAAAAGCTGATCGCGCAGGTGTCCGGTGTGGCGGTGCCCATCGGCCCCTATGAATCCAAGACGGTCAATCGCGCTTCGGCCAACGCCGAGGAATCCCTCCGCAAGCTGGAACAGCTGGGGCTGGAGGTGTCGATTGAGGATAGTGAACGCAAAAAACGATAAATAAAAGGAGAACCAACCATGAAAGCAAGAATGCCCGCAGGCTTCGGCCGCCCCGATATGAACTCCCTGATGCGTCAGGCCCAGAAGATGCAGGAAGATATGAAGGCCAAGCAGGCAGAGCTGGAAGCTGCCGAGTACACCGGCAGTGCATCCGGTGAGATGGTCACTGTGAAGATGAACGGCAAGCACGAGGTGCTGAGCATCACCATTAAGCCTGAGGCCGTGGACCCCGATGATATTGAGATGCTGGAAGACCTGGTGGCTGCTGCCGTCAATGCAACCGTCAAGCAGGTGGATGAGACTGCCGAGGCCGAAATGGGCAAACTGACCGGCGGCCTGAACATTCCCGGTCTTTGATCAAAGTGGAGGAGCACCATGGGTTATAATGCAGCCCCGCTGGAAAAGCTGATCGAAGAATTCAGCAAGTTCCCGGGCATTGGGCGGAAGGGTGCGACCCGGATGGCCTATCAGGTACTGAGCATGTCGGATCAGGATGCCGCCGCACTGGCGGGTGCGATCCAGAACGCCCACACCAAGCTCCACCGCTGCCGTGTCTGCCAGAATTATACCGAAGCCGAGCTCTGCCCCATCTGTGCCAGTGCCAAGCGGGACCGCTCTGTCATCTGTGTGGTGGAAACGCCCCGTGACGTGCAGGCATTTGAGCGCACCCGGGAGTACCATGGCATGTACCATGTGCTCCACGGTCTCATCAGCCCCATGGATGGCATCGGTGCCGAACAGCTGACGGTCAAGGAACTGCTGGCCCGTCTGGGGGACGGTGAAGTGAAGGAAGTGATCATGGCCATGAACCCCACCGTTGAGGGCGAGGCAACGGCCATGTATCTGGCAAAGCTCATCAAGCCCTTGGGCATCAAGACCACCCGTCTGGCCTATGGCCTGCCCGTGGGCGCCAGCCTGGAGTATACCGATGAGACGACCCTGTACCGGGCGCTGTCTGGCCGGGGAGAACTGTGATCATTTGTATTTCAAAGCCCTGCGTTTGCGCGCGGGGCTTTGTGCTGTTTATGGGATAAAAAAGAAACACCCGGCCGGGGAAATGAAACAAATTCAAGAAATATAGAAAAAACTCAAAAAAGATGCAAAAAAGTGTTGACAGAAGGCTGGGGATGTGGTATTATACTTGAGCGCCAAGGGCCGCCGGAAA
>OGPC01000781.1_pt1 | contig 26013 bp, 18 predicted proteins | sample 1552911 | NCBI WGS metagenome assembly OGPC01 (sample SAMEA2580248, study PRJEB22360) | human gut metagenome | biome: human gut; feature: human-associated habitat; material: faeces | place: Denmark | collected 2008/2010 | reverse complement strand
CCAGGACTTGTGCCCCCCGCGGGTATCCTCCCGGGGGGGGGCATCCATTCTGACCGGGAAAATGCCTTCCGCTCACGGCGTACAGGATTGGCTCAGAAGCGGAAACTTAGACGGCGAGAAATTTGCCGCCCAGGGAAAGGAAAATCCTTATTTCGAGGGCTATAAGCAGGAACGGAAGCCAATTTCCTATCTGGAAGGACAGCCCACCTATACGGACATTCTGGCGCAGAACGGCTATCACTGTGCACTCTCCGGAAAATGGCACCTGGGCAACAGCATCGAACCGCAGCAGGGCTTTCAGGAGTGGTACACCATCGGCATGGGCGGCTGCTGCTATTACCACCCGGACATGGTGGACCATGGAGAAATCACCGTGCATCATGGGGAATATGTGACAGATCTGATCACGGATCGTGCACTGGAATATTTAAAAGAGCTGGGCGAAGGAGACGACCCGTTCTATCTGTCTGTCCACTATACTGCACCCCATTCTCCCTGGGAAAAGGAGCACCATCCTGCAAAGTGGATAGATTACTACGATGGCTGCACGTTTCCCAGCATTCCCAACGTGCCGGATCATCCCGATCTGCGCACCGGCGCGGTATATGGAACCGGTAAGAGGGAAGAAAATCTGCGGGGCTATTTTGCGGCGATCAGCGCGATGGATGAACAGATCGGAAGACTGCTGGATGCAGTAGAAGAGCAGGGGCTGGCAGACAATACCGTGATCCTCTTTACAGCGGACAATGGAATGAGCATGGGACAGCACGGCGTCTGGGGGAAGGGCAACGGGACATTCCCGATGAATATGTATGATTCCGCAGTTAAGGTGCCGTTTCTGATTTCCTGGCCGGGGCACATTCCTGCCAATACCGTCTGCAGCGAAATGATAAGCGCCTGCGATCTGCTCCCGACGATCCTTAAGCTGACGGGACTTTCCGACAAGCAGCCTACGGGACTTCCCGGAAGAAGCTTTACAGAGCTTTTGGAGGGCAGACAGCTGGAACACCGCGACGAGGTTGTGATCTTTGACGAATACGGGCCTGTCCGCATGATCCGGACGAAAGAATGGAAATATGTGCACCGGTATCCCTATGGAAAACATGAGCTGTATCACCTCGTGGACGATCCGGGAGAAGAGAAGAATCTGTACGGTTTACCGGAATATAAAAAATTGGTAACTCAATTAAAGGGCAGGATGGAAAAATGGTTCTGCACCTATTCCGACCCGGCCATCGACGGCGTGCGCTCCGCGGTCAACGGCTCCGGACAGCTCTGCCGCCCGGGTGTGTATGCAATCTATGAGGATCCCTTTGCACCAAAGGGCGTGGAATGATTACGAGTTGTTTGTCAAAGAATAAGATTGAGCAAGGCCGGTCAGGGAAAGATTCTCTGACCGGCCTTTTGCAAGTTCATTCATCAGTCGGATGGTTGCCTGTGTCTTTTCAAAATCCTGCATATCGAGAATTTCATATCTGCCGTGTCCGTTCTTTGTCAGAAAAACCGGAGCACCAACAGCTGCATCACGCAGCACAGTTACGCAGACGGCCGGCGGCAGGGAAATACAGGCACAGCAAAATGCACAAAAGTCCTGAAAACAATATAAAAAATATGAGATGTGATACTAGAAATGTTATCTTTAACATATTAGGATGATAGGAAATGAATGAAATACAAAAAAATATGCGGTAAAACAAATGCATATATGCTCAATAACGATATTTGTGAAAAGTTCTTAAATTTTTAATATAAATCTGAAATATTCAATATGCCGATGCTATTGCCTTTGCACAGAAAAAAATCTACAATTTAGTTAAATTGAAATTAAGGTATAAAAACCATTGTGAAACAGAAGGAACAAAACAGGGGGAAAGGAAAATCGGTATGTGGAAAGCGGCAATATCACCAGAGAAACGGAAAAAAATAAAAAGATCTGTCAGCTTTTTTCTGAGCTTACTTTTGATACTGGAAATGGTATCGGGAACTGGCATGTTTGCAGAAGGAAGCAGAGTCAAAGCGAAGGAAGAAACTCCATATGCCGTATACCTGGATCTTTCAGGCAGCAGCACAGCAGAGGCGCTGGCATCCAAAGGGATCTATGCATACGCTTATGACGATGCAGCAGAGGCAGAAGCTGCAGAGCCGGTGAAGCTGGAAAAGACAGAGGGACAGCAGGAGATCTGGCAGCTGGGTCTGACCCGGAAATATGAGCATGTGGTATTTTGCCAGGGACAGAAAAAAGAAAACAAAAACACCACAGGGGAGCTTACGATAGACTGGTCCTTACAGGCACCCTGCTATCGGCTTCAGGGAGAAGACCTGACCGGGACAGGCAGCTTTTACGGACTGTATACCGTATATTTTGATGGAAGCCAGTACAGCGAGTTCTGTAAAAACGGTGTCAGCGTCTATGCATATGATTCGGAAGAAAACAGTGCAGCGGACGAACCTGTTGAGATGAAGCCCTCTGATAAGGGGAATGGAATTTACGAATACTGTCTGGACAGACCTTATGAATATATCGCCTTTATGGCCGGGACAGACGGATGGGATTATACGGAAGCGACCACACCGGTTTATACGGAATGGGACTTCCAGGATCCCTGCTTTGTACTGGAGAAGGTAGACGGAGAAGAATCCACAGGCAGCTGGGTAAACCTTCATTATATGATTTATTTCGATGCATCGAAGATCAAAGAGGATCCGGAGTTCTTAAAGTCTGGCGTATCCCTTTATGCCTGGACAGAGCAGGAGGGCGACAGACAGGAGCTTTCTGCAGAGCCGGTTCGGATGATTGCGTCTACGAAAGGCGAGGATATTTATCAGTACACCCTGGATCAGGCATATGACCATGTGCAGTTTTTCCTGGGCACCTCCTTTGATGCAGCCATCCAAACAGATGTCATCGAAATTGACTGGAACAGTCTGGCAGCACCCTGCTATCAGATGACCATCGAAAGAATCGAAGCGGAAACAGAAACCGAGACGCAGACCGAAACAGAGACTGAGACGGAAACGGAAACCGAGACGCAGACCGAGACAGAAACACAGACGGAAACCGAAACACAGACAAAGACAGAAAACGAGTCTGAAACAGAAAACAGATTCCAGACGGAGACTGCTACAGAAACCCATACTACAGTAGAAACCGAGACCAAAGCAGATCCTAAACCGGAAACCGAGACTGGCACAGAGACAAGCTATGAAACGGAAAACAATGTGCCCTCTGCACTGGAAACAGAAAACGACGCTGCAGGCTCCGAAGGAAATACTCCGGACAGCGATCCGGCAGCAGAAGCTGCTTGGGAGCAGGAGGCAAGGTGCGAGACCTGTTTTTTTCACCTGGAGGTGCTGAGCGAAACGGTTGAGGCAAAGACCGTAGAAACCCTGGAACGGGGAACCGAGCCTGCCACAGAAGGCTCCAAACAGGAAAATACAGAAGAAAACAACAGAGAAACTGCATCGGAAAGCAAGCAGACGGAGGAAGAGACCAAACAGACCGAAACAACAGAAACCGGCACAGAGGATGCCAGCAAAGAGAAAGCTCATTCCAAGGAAACTGCCGAAAAGGAAACAACAGAAGAAATCCAGCAGGACGGAAGTCTGTACGACATGGGCGGCGAAATGAGAAAAGCCAGCCGTGTGGCGAAGGTTGGACTCAGAAAGGCAGCAGGAGGACTGGATTCTAACTATGTATATCTTGATACGGAAGAAATGAATTTGAATTCCAATGCGAATTGGAGTACAGCAAGTCAGATATATCTTTTTAAGTTAAACGACGGGATCAATTTTACACTAGGAAAAGAAGTTGAAATTAATGGCAAGAAATATTGGAGATGGCAAGTTGATGGCAACACCAATCAATTTGGATTTTCCTTTACAAATAACTGGGGGGAAATTGATAATACAAATTACTACAGAACGGTATTGGCAAGTGTAATTTTTTCACAAGCTGGCGGAAAGGTCTTTGCAAGTGATGGTAAAGCGTCAGAGCTAATTCATAATCAAGAAGTCTACGCCCTCAAAGACATCACTGCAGAAATTGCCAACAAGATGCCTTTATATTTCTATGACTTTACAGGTAATGTCACAGCGTCGGTAAAGGTAGTCTATTCGTCAGACAGCAGCTTCTCTACGGAAACAGCAGGGGCGACGAAATCAGTTGAGATGAATCGCGTTGATGGTTTTCCGAATCTCTATACAGTAGAACTGAAAAAGGAGGAAATTGAAACAAAGCCCTATGTGAAGTTTACAGATGGATCCGGAAATCCGCTGGGAGAGATTTACTATTTCGGACAAGACAGTACCAAGGCAGGTGCTGACGCAGTTTCCGTAACCTATAAAGCGGGTTCTGTGGATACCTTCCTGTATGGAGCTACTGAGCTGAAAAATGTCGATGGAACAACTACTACTATAAGCGGCTGGGGCACAACACCGGGTAATGAGAGTCTGAAAGACAAAACCCTCTATTTTGATAATCTGCATTTTCCGGTAGACGCAAAAGAGGGAAGTCAGAAAGTAACCCTGCAGATTGGAACAGAGAGTGCGGAGGATCTGATACCGGATCCGCAGTTTAAAGACAGCTTATATAGCTATAAGTTTATGGAAGATACACTCCAGCAGACTGTTTTCACAGTAAAGGATCCCAAGGGCAATATCTATCATTTCTTCTGGACAGATCTGGACTGTAACCTGCTTCAGGTGACGGAGGACAACATAGCAAATGTCACAGGCGAATATGGATATGGGAATAAGATTTATTTTGACGCAACCTATTCAAAGCTGAATACACCGGATGGACCTACATATAATGGAACAAATTCCATTCCGGCAAGTGACGATGAGAAGGTTTATTTTTATGCATGGAGCACAAAGGATTCTAGTAAAAAACGTTATGGAGCGATGATAAAAGCAAAGCCCCACGAAAAGGATGGACAGACCTGGAACGATGTGTGGTATGTGCGGATTCCGGAAGAAGATGAAATTAATCAGATTATTTTCTCTGATGTTCCATTAAAAAATCGTGATGAAGATGGGCAAAAGTATGCTGGAAGAACAGATGCTCTGACGATTCCAGATACGAAAGCGTGTGGAGGAAAACCCTGTTTCTATGCGGATGCCGGTGATACTGCGGTATACGAGCAGAAATATAGAGACGGTTACTGGGCTGAAGCATATACGATTCGGGATGCAGAGAAGTATAAGAACAGCGATGTAGTTAATATTCAGGAGAAGCCTTCGTCGATAGAGAAGGATACCCTGTATGTAGATTCTACCTTCTATGACTACTACACGGATTATGAATTGAACGGTAATAATCGGGATACCTATCCGGGTGTGAATGAAGCATCTCAGCGCAACTGGGTCACATTCCGGCAGTTTGATCAGGCGTTGAGTGATTATTATCGAGAGAAGAATGTTTCTATTCCGATCTATACAGGCCATTTTCAGCCGAGTATTAATGACTGGGGGTTCCAGTTCAAGGATATCAATGGCACATTGAAGCTATATGGAAGTGATGACCATAATAAATTCTTTTCCACAAACAACGCTTCTATTGACGTGGATGGATACGATGGAAAATATGAATTTGCAGCACAGGGTCTTGTAAGCTCTACGCTGACGAATGGAGTATTGAAGACTGCAAAGGGGGAATGTGCAGAGCCCCATTTTGATGAAGCATTTTTACTGGGAAAGAACAGCAAAAATGCTGTCCTGGGTGAGGTTTATCATAATGTATCATTCCCGTTTAAAAAGAAAAAGGATACTCATGGAGTAGACTATTGGTGGTTTGACAGTAGCCAAACGACACTTGCGATGCAAAAGGATCCATCCACCAGGGAATATTACCTGAAGAATACAGGAAACCAAGACTGGGCGCAAAATGTAAACAGTAACGGAACCAATGTTGGAGATAAAGTATCAACTACCTATGGTTTTTTCCCGTTTAACGAAAACACTACTCCGACAAGCGGGAAAAATTATAACTATGGATTTGGTACAAAATTAGAGATTAAATTCCGTCTGACAGAGGATGGAATGGTTCTGGGAAATGACGAAAATGTGCCGATTATCTTTGCATTTTCCGGAGATGATGATGTATGGGTATTTATTGATGGAAAACTGGCACTGGATGTTGGCGGAGCCCATGGAAAGGTGACAGGAACGCTGGACTTTAAAAATCGGGAGGCAATAGTAAGTAAGGTAAAGAAAAGTGCGGCAGGAGGAGATGCAGGAAAAGAAGGAAAAGGAGAAGGTGGCAAAAAAACAACAAAATTCGAATTGACGGGCAGCAACGAAGCCGAGCATACCCTTACCATGTTTTATATGGAACGCGGTATGTGGGAATCTAATATGATGATTGCCTTCAACTTCCCGGATGATAACGAGTTTGCAGTAGAAAAGCAGGTAGATAAAAGTGAGGTAAATCCCCTGTTTGCCGATTCCTTTGAGGATGCCTCCATATTCCCCTTTACGATCAAAAATCAGGCGACACACTATGGAACAAAGGAAGCAGGAAGTGGAGCAACGGTAGTAACAAGGAAATTTAACAGCTTTGACAGCGGTTCACCAGAATTGACGAAAGGCAGCTCGGATATTACATTTGAGCGGCTGGAGAGTATACCTGATCAATCTGATCAAAACGGTGTTGCACACTGGTATGCACCGGTAGAGGATACGACCGGAGAGCACAAAAACTCGAGATTTGGTATTATCCCATATCAGTCAGATGGACCTCTGGTTACGTCAGCGGCGAATAAGTATCTGGATTTCAAGCTATATTATGATTATGACGACACTCCAACAGCGAAATGTATTTATCTGGAGCTGGAGGATGCAAGTCGGAAGAAGATCGGAGACTTGTTATCCGGAAAGCTATACGGAAACACAATCCTTAAGGAAAAAACATGGAATACTCTGACCGTTGACTTAAGCAAATTAAGTGGAGCACCTGATTTTAACTATAGCCAGATAAAATCCATCAAATTTAATTACAGCTATCCCAGAGACATATATCTGGATGACTTTGTATTCCGATCCGGCGTGCAGGCAACGCAGCATATCGGATTTGAGGTAGATCAGAGTCAGATTCCGGATTATGGTTCTGCTACATCCGGAAAACTGGAGAAGCCAGAGGGCGCAGTCTATTCTCTGAGCGATTCCTCCAATACAGATACCGGCGTAATTGGAGAAAATAGAACCTTTGTACTGGCGGATGGTCAGACCGCAACCTTCCGAAATCAGTTCCGCCGCGGCAGCTACATTTCCGTGAAGGAGGAAATAGATTCTTCTGCATTTGAAACGAGCTGGAGCCTGTATGAAAACGGACATATAGTAGACAAGGTAACCAAAACGGAAAACATAACGACGGTAGAGATTCCATCAGAGCAAAAGGTTTCCAACGTACCCGGAACGCAGATCAAGGATGGCAGAAAAGAGGTATGTACGGATGAGAATAAAAACCAAGGATATACTTCAACGCATTTTGCGAAAGAAGAGGGTGAAGAAACTGAAAACGCCATCGTGTTCCGCTCCTACGATAATCCGGATAATGAAACCGGTGTTACAAAATTAAAGGCGGTATTTGTAAATAAAGTCAAGGTTGGTTCCCTTACGATCCGAAAGGAGAAGACAAAGGATTCAAATGATCTGACCGGAACCTATCGCTTTCAGATTAAATTCACAAATGTCGCAGGAATGTCACTGGAAAAGGGAGATTCCATTACGACAGACTGGATCTCATTAAAGCAGGGAGAATCCTATACGATTTCAGGAATTCCCATTGGAACAGATTATGAGATTACAGAAGAAAAACCGACAGATGGATCTTTCCTGAAGAAGGTTCTGATCAATGACACGGAAGCATCCTTAAATGTAGAGAAGGGCTCCGTAAACGGTACCATTACAACAGGAACAGCAGATACTGTCGTGAGATTTCAAAATAATAACAAACCGACCGGCAACATCGCTGTAACTAAAAAATGGGAAAAGACAGATGGCACACCGATTATAGATCTGAAACAGCTTCCGAAGAGTATTTACCTGCAGCTGCAGAGAAAAGAGAAAGGTCAAGAAGATACTGAGTGGAAAGCAGTTGACTATCCCGGCAATATCGGTCCAGAAAAAAAATGGGTTGAAGTTACTCCCAAGTATAGTGGTTCATCCTACGTTTGGTCTTATTCCTTTATGGATCTGGAACAATATGTGGACAGCACAGTAGATCCTAAAGTCCGGTGGATCTATCGGGTTATGGAGGTGAATACCGACGGAAATGTGATTGCTTCCGACGGGACATACACTGTGGATGGAAAAACCTATCGAGTGACCTATTCCATGGATGCTTCGGCAGGCACAGCAACAGATCCGACAAAAACAGACATTGAACTTGCAGATTTTGCAACAGCCGATGGCAAGCAGCCGACGGTGAATATGACAGTGACCAATACCTATTTGGAAGAGCTGAACCTGAAAATTACGAAAAAGGGTAAAAACACAACGGACGAATCGCTTTCCGGAGTAGAGTTTAAGCTGGAGAAGAAGGATTCGACTGGAACGTGGTTTGAACAAATCGGTAGTCCGAAAACAACGGATAACAACGGCATTGCCACCTTTGAAAAGCTCGGTCAGGGAACCTATAGACTGAGAGAAACAAAGGCTGCAAAGGACTACAACCTGCTGAGTGATTCGATCTTAATTGAGATTGATACATCGAATCAGGTGAAATGGAGGATGGAGAAGGAAACAGATAAACCCTGGAAGGAAATAACTATAGAGGGAGACAATGTAATTCCTCTCACCATCTACAACACAAAGCAGCTGATCCTTCCTGCAACAGGAGGATCCGGGTTTGGATTGGTTACTATGGGAGGCATTGCGCTGATGGCGCAGGCAATCCTTATGGGTACATACTTCACGCTGCAATGCAGAAAGGGGGACGATAAGCTTCGTAAAAAGAGATAGTACCCCCAAAGGTATGAAACACAGGCTGTTGGAGCAGGGGCTTATGTCCGGCAGCTTCATAAGGAGAAAACCTTAGAAACAAAGTACGGAGCCAAACGTACAAAGCAGGAGAAGTAAAAAATATTTCGGCTGTCCCAAACACAAAAGGACAGCCGGACAAAAAAGGAGAATGCAACAATGAAGAGAATGAAAAAGCTTCTGACAGGGCTCCTGACCCTGGCGATGACATTGTCAATGATGACAATGACGGCATTTGCTGCTGAAGGCAGTGGGACTACTGCAACGACCAAAATGCCGACGATTGATACGGAAAGAACAGGTTCGATTAAGATTCATAAGTATGAATACAATGGAGAAGATGGGGGAACAGGAACTGGCAATGCTGATGATACTATTCCGAACGGCGCGACGCCATTGGCTGGTGTAGAGTATACTGTATGGAAAATCTCGGATTTAACTAATTACTATGAATATAATTCAACTGAAAAGTTGCCAAAAGCAACTGATTTTACAGTTGAGAAGGATGGTTCATCTTGGAAGCTGAAAAAAAATGGTACTCTTGATGGTACTTTAATTGGTTCTCAAACAACTGGTGCAACAGGGGTTGTTACGTTTGGAGGCTTGGCTGTAGGAATTTATTATGTAAATGAGACCAAGGCACCAGATAAGGTGTATAGTCCTGTCGCTGCTTCTCAGGGTGCAGGTTTTCTGGTATCAATTCCTATGACGAATCCTAAAAATAATGACGAATGGCTTTATGACGTAAATGTGTTCCCCAAGAATAAAACAGCTTCCGGTGGAGTGATTTTGACTAAACAGGGAAAGTGTGGGACAGAAGAAAGCGTTTTAGAAGGTGCAGAATTTGTTTTGCAGAAAAAGTTTGATGATGGCTGGAAATATGTGAAGAAAGATACTACAGATGGTAGTTGGAAATATGATGTTGCAACGAAACCCACAACCAGCGCTAATGGAATTTTGAAAACAGATGCAAGCGGAACAATTACGGTTACAGATCTTGCACATGGAACATATCGCTTTTTAGAGGTTGATTCAACAGATGATCCGGGAAATAGAGGATATATAATTGATGAAACTAAAGAATATGAGTTTACAGTAAATACTGATGGAAAAATTGTATGGGCTGTAGCTGCAGAAGGGACAAAGGTGAATGACACTACGAATAGTGCGGCAACCATTACAATTGTGAACCACAAACCTAATGTAGAAAAGGATGTAAAAGACAGAACTGATGGCACTTGGGGAAAAGATTCCGATTACAGTGTTGGAGACACAATTCCTTACAGAGTTACGGTAGACGTTCCTGAGAATATTACAGAACTGAAAACCTTTACATTAACGGATACACCTACAAATCAGGAATATCAGTCAGGTACATTAAAAATTTATTCGGATGAAGCTTTTCATAATCAGATTTTGGATACTTATGTAGGAACTGCGGATGGTGACGGCTGGAAAATCGAATTTACCCCTGCTGACTTAGAGGGCTACAAAGGAAGTAAAATCTACATTACCTTTGATATGAAATTAAAAAAAAATGCAGTAACTGTAGGACCCAACGGTAATACGAACAAAATCAACCTGGATTACTCCAACAAAATTTTGCCGGCAACGGATCCCAATCATAGCAATCCTGGAACAGATGAAATCATAAAAGAAACCACTGTTTACACGTTTGAAATCGCTGTAGAAAAAGTAGATGCAAGTAATGAAGCAACGAAGTTGGAGGGAGTAACCTTTGATCTCTACAGAGAATTGGATCCTGCTGCCACCGGAGAGGGTGTATTAACTGATCCTGTAAAAGGATTAACTGGAAAGTTTAAAAAGGTAAAAGAAGATTTAACAACAGGAACGGATGGCACAATCTCCGTATCCGGTCTTGCTAACGGTCACTACTGGCTTGTTGAGACAAAGACAAAAGAAGGTTACAACCTGTTAAAAAAACCGGTTGAAGTAAAGATTGCAGCGACATACTCAGAAACAGAGGAGACTAAAATAACTACAGATTCTACCACCGGAAAGACGACCACCACAACAACTAAAGTAAAAAATCTTACCGATGCAGGAAACAATGGTGTATTCAAAACCGTTGTCAAGAACAGCAAAGGCTTCACCCTTCCCACCACTGGTGGCATCGGTACCTTCGTATTCACCTTCGCTGGTATTGCCATGATGGCAGCAGCAGTGATCCTGCTGATCACCGGCAAGAAGAAAAAAGCAGAGTAATTCAGACAGATAACCCTTTTGTTATCTCTTCTATGGATGCTGCGAAGCTGTTGTGAAGTACAGCTGCAATTTTATCAGCAACGGGTCTGCATCGCGTTTCGTGTGGCGCAAACAGATTCCGGCACAGGACGGGGGTCACGTCCCGCCCTGTGCATCGCTCCTTCAGAACCCCCTTTCCCCCTGAACGGAGCGATACTGCGGTGATCGCCGTCGGTCTTAGAAACCGGCTGCGGCTGCGGTAATCGGAAAAGAAAAATTTGGGATTTTCTTTTTCGTGTTGTGTTTTCCCATTCCCTTCCTGAAAAGGACATCCGGGCGCTCTCCCGTGCCCTTGGATGTCCACGAAAAAACGGCGCAGAGAAAATGCAAAAGCGGCGGCTGCCGCAGGCCTTTGATCTGTGCCTTTCCTTATAAAATGTCCGGAGGTTACTGTCATGGATAAAAAAAGAGCATGGTTTATCGCGATATTGTTTTTTTCAGGCCTGTGTCTGACTCTGTATCCCTTCGTCAGCAACCTGATCGCCCAGTCCCATGCAAGTCAGGCGATCGCCGCCTATGATGAGCAGGTTGCAGAGATGGATCAGGAACAGATTGACGCTGCCAAGGAAGCGGTCCGTAAATATAATGAACAGCTCAATGCAGCAGTGGAAGCCAGTGCCATGCAGGGAGAGGATGGAATCAGCTACCTCGATCTGGTGGATGTGGGCGAGAGCATTGGCTTTATCGAAATTCCGAAAATTGACGTATATCTTCCCATATACAGTGGAACCAACGAAGATGTGTTGCAGAAGGGCGTCGGCCATCTGGCGGAGTCCTCCTATCCGATCGGTGGTACGAGCACCCATTCCGTGCTGACCGGTCATCGTGGACTGCCCAGTGCGGTTTTGTTCACGGATCTGGACAAGCTGGAGGAGGGCGATGTGTTCTATCTCCATGTATTGGATGAGGTGCTTGCTTACAAGGTAGACCAGATCAAGGTTGTGCTTCCGGAGGAAACTCAGGACATCGGGATCGTGGAAGGAAAGGATTACTGTACCCTTGTTACCTGCACACCCTATGCCATCAACACCCACCGGCTGCTGGTTCGTGGCGAGCGGACCGAGTACATTCCGCCGGAGGAGCTGGCAGAACAGAATGCAGTGCATGAAGTACAGTCCCAGACCATCACGAAGCGGATCGTGGATGTATGGCCGTGGCTGGTTGTATCCCTGCTGATCGTGGCAGGTGTGGAGGGATCCATTTTCCTGCTGATTGTGAAACGGCAAAGAAGCTACGGAGATGTCCGGGAAAAACGAAAGAAAGGCAAAAGGAGCAGTCGGTCATGCAACAAAACAAGGCGCAAAAAGTAATTGAAGAAGTAAAAAAAGCATTTATCGGAAAAACAGAGTGCGTGGAAAAGCTCATGACAGCCATTCTTGCCGGCGGACATGTGCTGGTGGAGGATGTCCCGGGAGTGGGAAAAACAACCCTGGCGCTGGCCTTTGCCAAGGCAATGAATGTGGCGCAGAACAGAGTGCAGTTTACACCGGATGTTTTACCGGCGGATATTACAGGCTTTACCGTATATAACAGGGAAAAGGATGGCTTCTTTTACCGTCCCGGCGCAGTCATGTGCAATATTCTTCTGGCGGATGAGATCAACCGTACCTCCCCCAAGACCCAGGCGGCGCTTCTGGAGGTAATGGAGGAGGGCAGCGTAACCGTAGACGGCGTGACCAGACCGGTACCGTCTCCCTTTCTGGTCATTGCTACCCAGAACCCTGTCGGCTCTGCCGGAACCCAGCTGTTGCCCCAATCCCAGCTGGACCGGTTCCTGATCTGCTTTGGGATCGGATATCCCGATGCTACAGAGGAAATGGATATTTTAAAAAGCCGCCGGAGCGGAAACGGGCTGGAAGATGTACGTCCCGTCATCAGCAGTCAGGAGCTGATGGAAATGAAAAAAGAAGTCGAAGAAGTGTTTGTACACGATCAGGTATATGACTATATCGTGCGTCTGGCTCAGGCCACCAGAAACAATGACGCACTGGAGCTTGGGCTGAGTCCCAGAGGCTCTCTGGCGCTTTTGAAAATGGCTCAGGCGAGAGCCTATCGGAAAGGCCGCAGCTTTGTGATTCCGGCGGATGTTGCGGCAGAATTTCAGGATGTTGCGGCCCACAGGGTACAGCCTGTATCAAGCTCCGGAATGGATAGAGTCCGTGCAGCAGCCGTGCTGGAGCGGATCTTAAAGGAGACCCCGGCGCCTGCTCCGGAGAAAGGGTGAAGCCTTGAAGGAAAAAGCAATTTATATAGGAGCGGTCGTTCTGACTGCTATCTGGGGGGTAGCTGCTCCCGAGGGCTTTGCTCCGTTTTTGCTGGGCTTTGAACTGCTGTTGGCGCTTTCCATGTGGATTCTGGTTCAGATCCTGGCTGGAAAGGTAGAGATTGTGCCGGAGCCTGCAGAAGAGACGGTGGGGAAAAAAGAGCCCATCGTCCTTCGGGTAAAGCTGAAAAATGCTTCCCTGCTTCCAGCCTCCTGTGTGGCGGTTACCGTCGGCTGGCGGGATCTTCTGGATAACAGCACGGGCACTGTGGAAAGCATGGGAATGGCAGGTGGAAAAAAGACCGGTGTGCTGGAATTTTGTATCCCGGTGAAGTATTCCGGTGTTTACGAGTTTTGGATTCAGTCGGCATCCGTGCGGGACTGGCTTCGGTTATGGTCAAAGAAGCTTTTGATCACAGACAAAAAAGTGCAGGTGTTGTCCGTGCCTCTGGTACATCAGGCGGAGGAATGGATCCCTCCGGCACAGCTCGCCTCCGGCGGGGATTCGGATCAGCATTCCCAAAAAAAGGGCGGGGACGATGGCTCGGAGGTATTCGAGGTTCGTGCCTATCGGGATGGGGATCCGTTGCAGAGAGTGCATTGGAAGCTGACTGCAAAGACCGGAGAAATGCTGGTGCGGGAATTCAGCCTGCCAAAGCGGGAGGTGCTTTTGCTGCAGGTGGATTTATATCATCCGCCTCAGGAAAAGTGGGATCATTGTAAATTGGAACGGCTGCTGGAGCAGACTGCGGATTTTTGCTGGAGGCTTTTAGCGGCAGAACAGGAATATGAGGTATTCTGGCAGGAGCAGGAGCAGCTGTGCAGAATGCAGATTTCCAGAGCCCAGGAGCTGTGGGTCTTTCTCAAACGGCTTTGTCTTACCGCCACAAAGGAAGAGCTGGAGCAGAATGGAAAGCAGAGCCAAAAGCAATCTGCCGGGAAAAATAAGTATCCGGCAGAGGATCTTTTGAAAAAGGGCAGAGGCAGCGGTGTAACAGAGCCGGTAGTCGGCGGGCAGCTCTGGAAAATAGATGCAGAAGGAACAGTCAGGCAGGTGAGAGGCAATGAAGAAAGGGCAGGAGCCGGGACAGCTGGATAAAGAAGCGGTAGGCAGGATTACCTGTCGGATTCTACAGGAAGAAGAACCCGGCGGTATGCTGGTCAAAAAGCTGTGGCGGCTGGCTGGTATGCTGATCTGTATGCTCTGCCTCACCGGTGGTCTTTGCAGCGCATTTCTCAGTGGCTTTGGAATCCGATATTTGGTCCCTGTTTTTTGGATGCTTCTGATCGTCTCGGTGCTGTTCTGGATCGGGTTTTCCAGACTGCCCCTGGAAGGGGTGTATCGGCTCCTTGCAATTTTGGGAACTCTGATCGGCGTAAGCCTTTTGCTGTTGTTGCTGCAAAAGGATGTAATCGCCGGGTATATGTCTGCTGTAAACGGGGTACGCACTCGGTTAAATGAGGCTTATGAAGGTACCCTTGCCCTGTATCAGGCGTCGGCATCTGCGATGCAGATGACGGTATTTTTCGGGTTTATCCTGTTTTTGCTGGCAGGGCTGTTATCTGCCGGGATCTGTTATCGGACCAATCCGGCAGTGGTTCTGGCAGGAGAATTTCCGGTGCTGGCAGGAATCGGAATTGCCGGAGGGACACCCTCTTTTTTCAGCTTTTTTCTGATCCTGTTGGGAACCCTTGGAATGCTCAGTGCCGCCGCTGTCAGTCGGGCGGATCAAAGGGATCAGGACAGTGCCCGTCAAGCAAGGCAGATGACAGAGCAGATGAAAAGCAGTGTCAATGTCTGGCTGCTTTTGCAGGCTGTAGTGCTGTCGCTGTTGGCGTTTGTGCTGGTGCGGCCCCTGACCAATACCCTGCTCCAGGCACAGGAGGCAGGGATGAAGACACAAAACGGTGTGCTGCAGGCAGTCTGGCAGCTGCTTCCGGCAGTTTCCGGAGGGAGGCTGAAGCTTTCCGTTGAGGGAGTCGGCGGAGGGGTATCGGATGGCACACTGACAGATCAGGATGGTTTTTATTTTGGAAAGGTACAGGCCCTGAAGGTTACGGTTTCGGAAAAACCCTCAGAGACCGTGTATTTAAAGGGCTTTATCGGCACGGATTACACCGGGACAGCCTTTGAAGAGGCAGACGGGGAGAGCTTTGTGCAGGCAGCATCCTTGTGGAAGCTGGATGGAAATGTATCCCTTGGGGTGGAAAATCTGCCCTTTCTGCGAACCTATTATGCGGAAAACGTGGTGTTTACCGGAGAGGGAGACGATGCAAAGCCGGAGCTTGCGGCAAATGCAGCCTCCTCTGCTGTGACCTTGCAGGTGGAAAATCTGGCGGCAAATCCGAATTATACCTATGTTCCCTATGGAGCATTTTTAAACGATTATTATCAGGTGCTGGGAGGCGACGGCGCACTGGCAGGTCAGAGTGTTCAGCAGGATATTTTTTCCTGTTATCCCAGAAAGCAGCTGGAGGAGGTCTTAGAGGACTGGAACGAAACAAAGCAGCAGGAAAGCACTCTGGATCAGGCGGAAAGCGCCTATGCCGCCTATGTGCAGGCACATTGCAGCAGCCTGCCGGAAAATCTCAGTTATTTGCAGGAGAAATTTGACCTGGAGCTGGAAACAAAGGAAAGTGCAGATCCACAGAAAGCAGAAAAAAACTGGGAAAAGATCAAAACCGCAGTGGTTTCTGAGCTGGCAGGAAATTATGAATTTGTCCGGGAACCGGAGGCTGTGCCCGAGGGGAAGGACTTTGTAGAATGGTTTTTAAAGGAATCCAAAAAAGGAAATTCCGTTCATTTTGCAGCGGCGGCCACCATGCTGCTGCGTGCCTGCGGGATGCCGGCACGGTATGTGGTGGGCTATGCAGCGCCGGCAAGTCTCTTTAAGGGACAGGAGGACGGCAGCTATCAGGCAGTTTTGGAGGATGACAACGCCCATGCCTGGGCAGAGGTCTATCGGGAAGGAATCGGATGGACCGTAGTGGAGGCGACACCGGGCTTTGCCGCCCTGGTAACAGAAAGCGATGGAGCCTCGGGCCAGAAGGAGAAGGAAGCAGACAGCCCGGACACCCCAGGGGAAGCCTTTTATCAGGAAGACACGCCAGAGGCTGAGACCCCCGGGATCGGCAGCAGAATATTCCGGGTGGTGAAAAAAGCACTGGCGGCGGTGGCTTTGACGATAGCTGCCTGTGGGATCGCAGCAGTCATCCGGCGGCATATCCTTTGTAAACGGCGGAAAAGAGGCAGAAAAGGAGAAACGCTGGGAGAGCAGATCCAAAGGATTTATCGAAGCTTTGCCGCTCTGCAGAAATTCAACAAAAAAAGTGTATGCAGCTGTCAGGAGGAGCGCTTTGCAAAGCAGCTTGGAAAGAAATATCCGGTATTTTCGGAGAAGACAGCGCAGAAGCTGGCAAATATCGTGCTGAAGGCATGCTATAGTGATCAGGGGCTGACGAAAAAAGAGTGTCAGTTTGTACTGGATTGCTATGAAAAGCTTGCAGAAGCTGTATCAAAGGAGCTGTCGCCGGCAAAGCGTCTGGTGGGAAGCCTGATCTTTTGTTTTTGGTAAAGCGGAAGGGAGAAGTGCATGAAACGAAAAATTTTGACAGTCCTTGCCATCCTTCTTGGTCTGGCAGGGCTGGGTGTCCTGTTATATCCCTCCGTCAGCAACTGGATGGAACAGGCAAAACAGCGCAGGCAGATTGCAGCCTATCAGGAAGCACAGGCGCAGATGGAGCAGGAAAGGCGGGCTGCCCTGCTGGCAGAAGCCGACCGGTATAATCAAAAGCTGGCAGAGCTTGGCATCAGCTTCGATATGCTGGGAGAGGCGGAAAAGGAGGCGCTTTTGATCGACGGAAAATCCTATGATGAGCTGCTTTTGGCAGAGGACAGCGGTGTGATGGGATATCTGGAAATCGAAAAAATAAAGCTGAAGCTTCCCATTTATCACGGAGTATCGGAGGAGGCGTTGGAATCTGGGGTCGGTCATCTGGAGGGAACCTCCCTGCCGGTTGGAGGCGAAACAACTCATGCGATTCTGTTTGGTCATCGGGGGCTTCCCTCGGCAAAGCTTTTTACCGATCTGGATCAGTTGGAGGTGGGAGATACCTTTCAGATCACGGTGCTGGATCGTGTGCTGGTTTATGAAGTGACCCAGACAGAGGTGGTGCTTCCGGAGGAGTTAAACGGTTTGACAGCAGAGTCCGACAAGGATCAGGTCACACTGGTTACCTGTACGCCCTATGGAGTCAATTCCCATCGTCTTTTGATCCATGGGGAGCGGGTGTAGTAGATTGCGATAGATGGTTGGAGATTGTGATAGATAGAGAACAGGAAATTTCATTGTCGGTGGGGGCGCAGGAGTATATCCGGCAGGAGAAAGGTAGGCTGCAGCTGCAGCAGAAAGTGAGGAAGAAAATGAAAGGAAGAAAAATCCGGATCAGACAAGGGGTAAAGGGCTGGCTGCTTGCGCTGGCCATGGTATTGTCCCTTTGCAGCGGCTGGAAGCAGGACGTCTGTGCACAGCAGAGTCAGAGCAGCTCGTCCAATTTGATGCAGGACGTGGATACGGACAAAAAAGGCTCCATCGAAATCCTTTTTGACACCATGCGGGACGAGCCCGTTGCAAATGCAGAGTTTACCCTGTATCAGGTTGCAGCAATGGTGGATCGGGGAGGATATACGGTGCTGGAGCTGACAGGCGGCTTTGAGGGCTGCGGCGTGCAGCTGAAAAACCTGACGGCACAGCAGTCTAAGGATGCTTCGGCAGCGCTTTTGGAGTATCAGAGAGCAAATCACATTTCCGGGGATACGAAAAGAACAGATGCAAACGGAAAGATCAGCTGGACAGGGCTGCAGACCGGTCTGTATCTGCTGGTTCCGGGTCAGATGCAGAAATACAGAACCGATCCGTCTCTGGTTTCGATCCCGACGAATCTGAACGCCCAGCTGTTATATGACATGTCGGTGAATCCGAAGGCCGAAAGGATTCCGGATCCGGTGTATCCGCCGGAAGAATCCGAGGAACCCTCTACGCCGGAGGTGAAAAAGCCGCCGAAAAAGACAGAGACCATCGTTACACCGGGAATCACTCCGGAGCAGAAAACACCGGAGAAGCTGCCTCAGACAGGACAGCTGCGCTGGCCGATTCTGGCACTTTCCACAGTAGGAGCAGTATTGCTGTTTCTTGGATGGTGGATCGGTCGAAAAAAAAAAGACTGTTCCAAGGCTCTGATGGGGCTTGGGATCCTTCTGGCAGCAGGAGCAGTGGGGATCTCCGCGTATAATATCTGGGATAGCAGCCGTGCCGAAGCTGCGGTGGAGGCGTCCTTAGAGGCCTATGAAGAAGAGCTGACTGCTGTGGAGCAGGAGTCGGAGGCGCTTCCTGTGGATGAGAACAGCGGAATGACCTTTGTGGAGGCAGACGGGCTTTGCTGGATTGGCGAGCTGGAAATTCCGTCCCTGCAGCTTACGCTGCCGGTGGCGGATCCCTGGAGCTATCCGTCCTTGAAAAAAGCACCCTGCCGCTACACCGGAAGTGCAGAGGAAAATTCCCTGATTATTGCCGCCCATAATTATAAACGGCATTTTGGCAATATCGGACTTTTGCCGGAGGGTGCAACGGTGAAGTTTACAGCGGTTTCGGGCGACGTATACGAATATGAGGTAGAAAAGGTAGAAACCTTAAATCCCTATGCAGTAGACGAGATGCTGTCCGGTGACTGGGATCTGACGCTGTTTACCTGTACCTATGGAGGAAGAAAGCGTGTGACGGTCCGGTGCAGCCTGGTTGGATGAAGAGACAGAGAGATGGAAAAAAGAAGCATCCGCAGAAATCAGCGGCGACAGGCTGTCAGGGTCGCTGATTTCTGCGGATGCTTTTTGAATCAGAATGTTTTGAGGATTTCAGGGAAATACAATAGAATGCACGCCATGCGAACATTCTATTGGCATGAAAAAAAGAACCTCGATCTCTCAAGGTTCTTTCTGATAATCGGAGTGACAAGACTTGAACTTGCGGCCTCTTCGTCCCTAACGAAGCGCTCTACCACCTGAGCCACACCCCGATGTGCCGTATTTCTCAACCGGACAAATGATATGATACAGCATAATCGGACAGAAGTCAACACTTAATTTGAAAAAACTTCACAAATTAGGTTTTTCTGTTACAGTTTATTCGTACCGTTTGAGTTGTTCATAAAAAATTAAGGGTTTCTTTCTTGCAAGAAATGGAAATATAGACTATATTAAACGGACAAAAGGCAGGCACAAAAAGGACAGGCGGTAAGCTCGGAGCAAAGGCTCCCTAAAGGATACGATAAGCTGTCTGTGATCTGCAGAATGGAGTGAACATGAAATATTTCTGGTTGACCATAAAGAAGATGTTTCGTTTTTTATTAAAGCCCTTATCCTTTGTACCGGCGCTGTGCGTGATGTATATGATCTTTTCCTTTTCCGCCCAGACGGCGGACGAATCCGGACAGCTGAGTATGCTGGTCAGTGAAAAGGTGGTGCTCCTGCTGGGAAAGCTGACCTCCGGCAATCTGGATACCGCGCAGGTGGGAGGGTATGTAGATGAGATTCATTTTCTTGTAAGGAAGATGGCACATTTTAGCGAATATTTTTTGTTGGGACTGACACTTTCCCTGCCCTTGTATGTTTATCGGCTGCGGGGCTTTTGGCTCGTGCTCGCTGCAGGACTGTTCTGTGCCGGGTTTGCCGGGCTGGATGAGTACCATCAGATGTTTGTGGCAGGACGCTCGCCGGCGCTTCGGGACGTGGCGATCGATACGGCAGGAAGCATCACCGGAATTTATATGACAAGGATCATCGGATTTATTGGGAGAAAAACGATATTTGCACCCCTTTCGATGGAAAAGCGCAGAGAACGGAGAAAAAAGAGATTTATATAAAAAAGTAAAAAAAGAGCTTGCAAAATTAGAAAGTGTCGTGCTATAATATCACTTGTCAGTTCGATAGGGGCATAGTTCAAAGGTAGAACAGCGGTCTCCAAAACCGTCGATGTGGGTTCGATTCCTACTGCCCCTGGTATTGCGGAAAAGTCAGAGAAGACGATATCTTTTCTGGCTTTTTCTTGTTTTATTCATGAATAATAAAATGCTCGCAGAGCGTACATTCTATTATTCATGACAATAGAATGCTCGCAGAACGTGCATTCTATTGTAGCAGCTCGTTTAGGGCTTTGTTTTTGGCTGTCAGCCGGGGGGATTTTTTATGGAACAGAAGCATACGCTAGAGGAGAATGGGTATTATGCACAGGTCACAGATCAGCTGATTGAAAATATCGGGTATCAGATGATCCGCCGGAACTGGTCGATGAAGACGCTGGCGGATAAAGCGGATCTTCCTTATGAAACCGTAAAGCATCTGATGGCAGGAAAAATCGGCAGACCATCCTTTATCAGTATTCTGAAGATTGCAAATGCACTGGAATGTTCGCTGGATGATCTGGCAGGACGGAATAATCCGGCGCTGGAGGCACTCCGCAGGCTGGCAGACCATGCGGATGGAATGTATCAGATTTTTGCGGAAGTAGAATATTTGCTGTATCCAAACTTCATGATGCAGAGAGAAAACAACAAATAGCACAAATAAAAAATGAAACGATAAAAAAGTACTGTGAAAAAGAGAGAAGAATCGGCGAATAACCGATTCTTTTTTGTCACAAAATGTTCATAATCGTTTACAAATCGTTCAGCTTCTTATCGGCGGCAACCGGATATACTAGATAGTAGGAAGGCACAAGGACAGGTTGACGATTAGGGGATGATCAGTTGAAAAAAAAGGTATGGGGCATTTTGTTTCTGACAGCGTTGGCGTTAAATGTGTTGGCGTGGAAAAGCAGCAGCTTCTGCGATTTTTATGCGGAATCGGTTTTTCCGGTATTGAGCAGCATTTCCACGCGGGTGATGTCGGTTTTTCCGTTCAGCGTCGGAGAGGGCATGATCGTGCTGGGAATTTTGTTCCTGACAGCGTTTGCAGCTGTAGGATTTTTGCGTTTGACTGTAAAAAAAGCGTGGAGCAAAAAATTGTTTCACAGCTTTTCCTGTACATTTTCCTGGATTTTTCTGGCACTCGTCTGGGTTATGACCTGTAATTGTTTTTTGCTGTATCATTCTTCGGCGTTTGAGGATCGGTATATGGAGCAGGTGCGCAGTGAGAACTATTCCAAGGCAGAGCTTGCTGTGCTGCGGGATTATATTGTGGTCAATGCCAACGAGCTTGCAGAGCAGATGGAGCGGGATGCAGACGGCTATCTGATTTATAAGGGAGACATGAATCAGGCGGCTGTAGAGGCGATGCAGCAGGTCGGCACAGATTATGGACGCCTGCAGGGCTATTATCCGCAGCCGAAGGAGATTTATTTTTCGGAGCTGCTCAGTCAGACCTATAGGATGGGGTATTATTTCCCATTTTCCATGGAAGCAAACTACAACGGAACGATGTATATTGTAAATAAGCCCTCAGTGATCTGTCATGAATTTGCACATTTAAAGGGCTTTATGCAGGAGGATGAGGCGAATCTGATCGGATATCTTGCCTGTATTAACTCAGACGATGCGTTTTTCCGCTACAGCGGCTATATGGGCGTGCTCAATTATGTGGAAAAAGAATTTCGTGCGAGCATCCAAAAGAGCCGGAAAGAATACGCGAAGCATCCGCAGATTTCTGCACAGGTTTATGCGGATAACATGTTTTTGACCCAGGAAGCATGGCAGACTGTCGAGAAAAAGGCGGTTGTCAGTACCAAAACAGCGAAAAAGGTTTCCAACGCGGCGACAACGGCTTCTCTGAAATTAAACGGAGTGGAAGAGGGCATGAAAGCGTATGACGGTGTGGTGAAGCTGCTGCTGGATTATTATGACGGTGTGCTGTACGGGGATGTTTTGGTGACGGTGGGCGCAGAGTGACGGGCTAAAAAGCGTGCAAGACATTATTCAGAGTGTATAAAACAGGAACCTGCTGCGCATCCTGACCAAAACGGCGGTGCTCTTTGGAAAGAAACTGCCGGGAAAAGGAAAGGGGCGTGTGGGCGATGGACTATTTGAATGCATTCTGGGTAGGTGGTCTGATTTGCGCGCTGGTGCAGATTTTGATGGAAAAGACGAAGCTGATGCCGGGGCGGATTATGGTGCTTTTGGTTTGCTCAGGCGCGGTGCTGAGCGCACTTGGCTGGTATCAGCCCTTTGTCGATTTTGCCGGGGCAGGGGCGAGCGTGCCGCTGCTTGGCTTTGGGCATACGTTGATGAAGGGCGTAAAAGAAGCGGTGGAACAAGATGGATTTCTCGGGTTGTTTACGGGAGGCTTTCAGGCAGGAGCTGCCGGAACTGCGGCGGCGCTGATTTTCGGATATCTGGCGAGCCTTATTTTTAAACCCAAAATGAAAAAGTAGAAGGATTATTCCCTACAGGCGATTTCCTTGCGGGAAAGAAACTGGCGCATGGTTTTGTCCCACTGCGCGTCCAGTGTTTTATCGGGGACAAAGGAAGAAAAGGCGGTTCCGGTTGTCAGGCGGATGGCGGAGCCGTCATATTTTATGGTCAGGACCAGCGCCTGAACCTGTTCCGGCTTTAAAGACGGATCTGCGCCCTTCATGACGCCGGGGACATACTGGGGCATGAGATGCAGGACGAATTTGAAGGAAAGAGGCGTGTGTTTGCCGCGGATCATCTGAAACAGAACCGGGCGGATGGATTTCCAGGGCAGAAACAGGTAGCCGGCGTCCGGCGTTTCATCGTCCTGATAAAATTCGGGATTGACGCGCCCGTCGATTTCATAGGAAACGGCGCAGGAAACCGAAGCCTTCTCCAGCAGAAAGGAATCAAAGCAATCCTCTGTCAAAAGCTTCGCCATAAAATGTTTCATTTCAAGAATCTGAAAAGCGGTCATATAAATCTCCTTCCATGAAAAGCCATTCGCAAAAACGCGTCTGCGACGCTTCCCGCTGCTGCGCAGCTCCTTTTGCTCATGAAGCGGCGCTCCCTTCGTAGCTTTTTTCAGTCAGATTTTCGTGCGAGCACGAAATCTTCCTTCAAAAATCCACGAGTGAACTGTGGTATCAGTATATCAGAGATGGGGTTTTTTGGAAATACCCTTTACAGGAACAGTCAGAACGTGTTATCATATGTAGTAATGAAAACTACATGGATTGGTTTTGAGAATATACGAGAAGCCGTGGTGCGGCAGGCGCAAAGCGCCTGCGGTATGGAGGAAAACATGAGTTATAAAATCGTTGTGGACAGCTGTTGTGAGCTGCCGGAGAAATATAAGAAGGATCCGCATTTTGAAATCGTACCGCTTGGTCTGGAGGTCGGCGATTACCGGATTATGGACGATGAGCATTTTAATCAGAAGGAATTTCTGGAGCAGGTTGCCTCATGTCCCCAGTGCCCGCGTTCCTCCTGTCCGTCGCCGGAGAGCTATCGGCAGGCGTTTGAATCGGAGGCAGAGCATATTTATGTGGTAACGCTGTCCGGCAATTTGAGCGGAAGCTATAACAGTGCCATGGTCGGAAGGCAGATGTATCTGGAAGAGGACGAGTCCAAACAGATTTACGTCATGGATTCCTGTTCGGCTTCCTGCGGAGAGACACAGCTTGCGCTGCTGGCAGCTTCCCTGGAGGAACAGGGACTTCCCTTTGAAGAGGTGGTAAGCCGTCTGGAAGCGTTCCGCAGTGAGATGAATACGTATTTTGTCCTGGATAATCTGGAAACTCTGCGTAAAAACGGCAGACTCAGCGGTATCAAGGCACTGGTTGCATCTACTCTGAGCATCAAGCCCGTTATGGCAGGCACGATGGACGGCAGGATCGAGCAGATCGGGCAGGGCATCGGCATCCGCAAGGGTCTGCAGAAGATGGCAGACGCAGTGGTGCGCAATGTGGCAAGACCGGAGGAAAAGACCCTGATGATCACCCATTGTAATTGCCCGGAGCGTGCAGAAAGCGTGAAGCGGATGGTGACCTCTAAGGTTTCTGTAAAGGATGTTGTGATTATGGATACTGCGGGCGTCAGCAGCATGTATGCCAATGACGGCGGTGTTATCGTGACGATCTGACGGACAGGAAATACGAAAAGAAGAGAAATGAAAGGCGGCTGTGCGGTAATGTGCGGCCGCTTTTTTGTTTTTTATTCCTCACTGGAAGGAGCGGTGTTTTTCCGGTTGTACGCAAAACGAGGCAGCTGGAACAGGAAAAAGGTGCAGTTGAAAATGAAAAGGTTGTGGTTCATAAAAAAATAAAATATTCTATAAAATCCTAAAGAACAGATTGACAATTAAATTGCGATCTTTTACTATAAAATTATCGAAAACATACAAAAATGGCAGAAAATCGGAATAGAAATTCCCGGAATAAGGAGGTTATCAACAGTTAAATATAAATTATAAAATCATATAAGTAGATGTTGAGTTTTCTGAGATATTAGAGCAGAATATTATTGAAAGGAGTTGATACTTTGAGTAAATATTATTCTGATGAGCAACTCAACCAGGTAATAAATGTAAAGCCTAAAAACCGCATTACAATTGGATATTGTCGCGTTTCCAGCCATAAACAAATTTAGAATGACAGATGGATAATACTGAAAAATCTGAACGGAAGGAATTTGTTGAAGATCTGGTTCAAATAATCACAGTATTCAGCTGCAAATTACAAGGAAAACGAGCGAACAAAGCGAAGAAATTTATCCGAGAATTGATGCAGGAGGAGACCGATGGTAAAAGCCATAAAAGTAATGTTGATCCCAAATAATGTACAACAAACTAAGCTGTTTCAGTACGCAGGTGCTTCAAGATTTGCTTATAACTGGGCTTTGGCCAGGGAAAAAGAAACTTATGAAAAAGGCGGCAAATTCATTTCGGATTCAGAACTCAGAAAAGAATTTACAAGGCTTAGACATTCTGAGGAATACGCATGGTTATTGAATATTTCTAACAATGTAACCAAGCAGGCAATTAAAGATGCCTGTACTGCGTATCAGAACTTTTTCAAGGGTTTGCAAAAATTCCCAAGATTCAAGTCCAGAAAGAGATCCATGCCGAAATTCTATCAGGACAACGTTAAGATACAATTCAGTAATACCCACGTTAAATTTGAAGGCTTTTCTTCCAGCAGGAAGGCAAATAAGCAAAAAAGGAATTGGGTAAGACTTGCAGAACATGGACGTATTCCGACAGATGCTAAATATAGGAATCCGAGAATATCCTTTGATGGGGTGAATTGGTGGATCAGTGTATGTGTGGAATTTCCTGATTGCAGGGAAACGCTGAATGAGGATGGAGTCGGCATAGACTTAGGAATCAAAGACTTAGCTGTCTGCTCTGATGCTGTTAAGTATAAGAACATCAATAAGAGTCAGAAAGTAAAGAAATTAGAAAAACAAAAACGCAGATTACAGCGTAGTATCTCTCGTTCTTACGAGAAAATAGGTAATTGCGAAACAAGTTCGCAATCCTGACTAAAAAGCGGTAAGAATCCTGC
>OGPC01000778.1_pt1 | contig 26115 bp, 13 predicted proteins | sample 1552911 | NCBI WGS metagenome assembly OGPC01 (sample SAMEA2580248, study PRJEB22360) | human gut metagenome | biome: human gut; feature: human-associated habitat; material: faeces | place: Denmark | collected 2008/2010 | reverse complement strand
AGGCTGCGGGCCGGGCATGCCCGGCCCTTACAGTGCGGAGGGTAAGGTTAGCGGTGTAGAAATGTATCCCCGCCCCTTATCCCTTATATATAAAGGTACGCAATCGTTCAGGATACATTAAAACTGCTCCAGCGTATCTGCAAGCATGTTCTGAAATCTTTGGAAAACCGCACACTATATCTGCGTTGACTCCCGCAAGCTTACTTGGTAGCCCAGTTCTATTCTGGTCTCCACCTTTTCCCCCTGCAATGCGCACAGCAGCTGTTGGGTAGCCTTGAGGCCCAAAATGTCGGCATTAAATTGTACTGCTGTGATGGGCGGTACGGTGTTGGCCAGATTCTCGCTGTCATACAGCGATGCCAGTCGGATATCCTGCGGCACACGCAGGTTCAGCTGCTTTAGTACATTCAGCGACAGCTGAGCCAGACGCTCGTCCATGCACAGGATGCAATCCGCACCGCGCTCTACTGCCTGCTGCACAGCCCACATCCGGAGATCATCTGTTTCCAGCTCCAAAAAAAGCAAGCCTTCATCAATTTCCTGGCCCGCCTTGTCATAGGCCTGTCGAAAGCCCTCCAGCCGGGACTGATTGACCGTGTACAGCATGCTGCCACCCAGCAGCGCTATATGCTTCATGCCCTTCATCAACAGCAGGCTCGTCATCTCGCGGCAACCGCCTACCTGGTCGTGATCCACCGAGAGGATTTCATCATCCTCTGGCTGACCAATAGCGACAAACGGCAGCTTGCGCGCTTTCAGCAATGGTATAAGCGGGTCGCGCTCCAGCGTGCGGGTCAAAATCAAGCCGTCAATTTTCCGGTTGCCCAGCAGCCGCTCCACAGGGCGGGTCTCGTTCTCGTCCACAAGTGTCAGCAGGACATCATAATCGTACTCACCCGCCACATAGTAAACTGAGCGCATTATCTTGCGCAAAAAAGGCATCTCAAAGTCGGAGAACTGCTTTGAAATCACCAGTGAAATGTTGTACGAGCAACGATTATCCGCCTCGCAGGCGGGTACATCGAGGGTACAGTTGTGCTTCTTCACATAGTCCAGCACGCGCTGACGGGTTGCGGGGCTTATGCGTCCGTTTCCGATCATCGAACGGTATACCTTTGTTTTTGGCGCATCCGCCGTCTCCGTACTCTGCGTAATATCGATCACTTTATCATTCATCGGCAAGCACGCCATCATTCTTCATCTCCCGCAGCTATTTTACTATTAAAAATAATTATTTTTTTCACGAACTGTCAATCATTTTTTATAAATTTCACATCTTTACGCAACGCCCTTGCGCATTTTTCTGCGCAGTTTCCGGCAAATAGTGCGCACCCCTTGCGCTGTTTCCTGTGTACACGGACCGGGTGCAAACTGTGCCGTCTGCACAGCAGCCAGCATGCTTTGAATTGTCTCGCCGTCTGTTTGCGGGCAATGCGCCTGCAAAAATTCCGCAAACGCCGCCTCATCGGAGGAGACATTCTCCCCCAGCCCGCAGCGCCGCATTTTGCGGTAGAGCGCGCGGAACTCCGCCTGCACGATCTGCAGCGGTGTGCGGCGCACACGGCGAACCTCGACTATCACCAGCACGGCCAGCAACAAAATTACCGGCAACACCCACAGCAGTGCCGTATTCCGCGATGTACTGTCAGGGGGTTGCGTTTCGTTTTGTGTTGGCAGCGGTGCGTCATCTTCGTTGGCAGCATTCTGTCCGGCCAGCGGTGTATCAGCTGACAGTTCACCTTCAGTGAGCTCCGCTGCCATGCCGGGCGTCACTTCCAGCGGCGTCCAGCCCTGCCCGGCAAGATAGACCTCAGCCCATGCGTGCGCGTTGTCACCCTGCAAAACAGCACGGTAACTGCCGTCCCCTTGGGCAGTAAACAGGCTTTGTGGTGCGGCATAGCCCACTACATACCGGGCCGGTAGTCCCAGCATTCGGCACAGCACCACCGCCGCCGAAGCAAACTGCGTGCTGCTGCCGGCATGGCTCTCGTTCAAAAAATAGAGTACCGGATCCGCCCCATCAGGCGCGGCGGCATCGGCGCTGTAATGGCAGCGCTCATTCAGCCAACTGCGCACCAGCGTGCGGCGGCCATCGGTATCGTTGTCCTTCAGCTTGCGCTCCTTCACCAGTGCGTCAAGTTCTTCCCTGATTGCATCGTACTCCGCGCCTGCGGGCAAAGCCAGATAACGCGCCTCGGCATAGGCAGCATAGGCACTTTCAAGGCGATCCAGCACACTGGCGTCACCGTCAGCGCGGGCGGCCAGCAATTCTTTGGCCTGCTTGCGCGGAAAATAGTAGAATGTATCATCCTGTGTGGTCTGCCCTGCAATGGCTCCATCACCGTCCGGCGTGTAGTAATCGTTAAAATACGCATTATACGGTGCAAAAGTGTAAGCATCATTTGCATGCAGACGCTGCACAGTCATTTGCCGGGGCTCTGTGCCACTGTAGGCCGCGCGCAAAAACGGCAGGTTGGCTATGGCCAGCCGACCGTTGCCATCGGTCTTCCAGTTGGACGCCGCACTGTCAAAGGCTGCGGCATCACCCGCCTGCCAGCTTGTTCCGTCATAGTCCGCACCAATAAAACCGCGCAGATAGACGGTCTCCTCCGGCATGGCACTGGCCGTGACCATCAGATCCTCCAGCCCGGTCAGTGCAAGGCCGTCACCTTGGGTCAGGCTGCCGTCCTCAACGCCGCCCGCCGCCGCGCTGAGATGGAAATTCAATGCGCCGTTGCTGATCTTCGGCAGCCACTCGATTGCGACACTCAGCACCGCTGCCTGAGCCTTGTCGGTCACCGGCTGCAGCGCGTTCAGCGGCAGCGTAAGCACCGGGCGCAGCGCCAGTGCAGGCAAAAACAATACGGTGCAGGCCACTGCCATACCGGAAGCGGCCAATTTTTGGTTTGTGCGGTGGGTCTGCAGGTTGGCAGCATAGGAGGCGGAATCCTTGCCACCCCACAGCCGCTTTCGCTGCACCGACCGTGCCGCCGCGCAGGCCCCCAACCAGCCGGGCAAAAGCAGCAGCCATCCCAAAACGGCGCTGCCTGTCCCGGTCAGCAGTGTAAATACCACGACCGGCAGCAGCGCCAGCCCCAGCAGCAGTGCATCGGCGTGCCAGGCGGTTACTGCGGCCAGAAACGCCGTGACAGGGATCGCAGCCAGCAGCACAAACAGCCCCCTCTGCGCCGGGATCGGCGAAGTCACCACCGCAAAATTTGCGTCGAATCGTGTATTCAGGCACAGTCTTACGGCATCCGCGAACTGCTGCGCACCGGCCAGAAATGTCCGCTGCAACACAAACAGCAGCACCAGATACCCCACAGCCAGCGTCAGCATCATTCCACGGCGGGCAGCGTTCGGCAGCGGGGCGCGGTGCAGCGCCAGCCACACCGGGCACAACGCCGCCGTGCCCAGCCATACCCAAACAGGCAGCGCCAGCGCAAACGCGCCGTTCAAAGCCGTCAGCAGACCCAACGCCAGCAATTCCAAAATCAGCAAATCCACTGCCGTTTCCAGCACAGGGCGCACCGCAGCCCCGGTGCGGGGCAGCAGCACACGGTCAATAAACACAAGCCCCGTGTCCGGGTCGGCGGTCCTGCGGCGGGTCATGGTGCGCAGCCGTTTTACGGCAGTCTGAGCAAAGTGCAGCACCTGCTGCGGCGCATCGGCTCCCTCTGCCATGATTGCCCCGGCCGGGTCGGCGCAATAGGTCGCGCCCAGCGGCTCGCGCACGGTCAGCTCGCCCACGCGGGCAGTCAGCTTCCAGTGTATCTGCTTCAGTGAATCCCCCACACGGTAGGGCCGTAGGTCGTAAACGCCGTCAGCCATGTCGCGGCCTGCGGCGGTCACCTTCTCCACCTTATTTTGCGGCTTTGTACCCGCGCCATCGTCCTCACCCTCGGCAGGCGGCAGTACACACAGTTCCTGGCTTTGGGGCGGCACGGCGCAGGGCACGGCAAACAGGCCCAGCGGGTCGCGCACCGTGATTTCCCGCACGCGGAACCGCCACAGGCCGCTTTTGGCGGCGCGCAGCGTTACGCGCAGGTCGGCACGCTGACCCGGGGCCAGCATTGCACCGCAGGGCAATTCGATCGCCGTACCACTCTCGGCGTCCACTGTCTGCAAAACGACACGCAGCTCCGGCACAGGCCGCCGCCCGGCGTTGTGCAGCTGCACCAGCACGGCAAATTCCTCGCCGGGGCGCACGGGGCGGGCGGGCAGCTGCAGCGTTGCCGTCACATCCCGGCGCAGTGCGCGGGCATACCACGCCAGAAACACCATCACCAGCACCGCCCATGCCAGCAGAAACACCGCAAACGGCGCACGGCTGACTGCGGCCACGGCAGACAGCACGGCCAGCAGCAGCCCGCAGCCGACCTTACCTGCCATGGGACGGCTTCTCCGGGCGGGGGCGCGGCGTGGTGTGCAGAACATCCGCAATAATGTTTTCCACCGTCTCGCCGCCGGTGCGCGCCTGCTCGGTCAGGCGCAGACGGTGGTGGGTCACATCGGCAAAAATCGCGGTCACATCCTGCGGGGCCACAAAGCTGCGCCCGCTCAGGTAGGCTGCGGCGCGGGCCATACCGGCCACGGCCAGCGATGCACGGGGCGACAGCCCCAGCGCCAATCGGCCGTCCTGCCGCGTTGCGCGGGAAAGCTCCACGATATACCGCCGAATCTCGTCACTCATAAACACTTCATCCACCTGTTGCTGCATGGCCAGCAGGTCGTTTTTGTCCATCACGGGCTGCACACGGTCCAGCAGGGCATGGCGCGGCTGGCGGGCCAGAATTTCCATTTCCGCCTCGGCGTCAGGGTAGCCCATGACCACGCAGACCATAAAACGGTCCAGCTGCGACTCCGGCAGCATCTGCGTGCCGACAGAGCCGACAGGGTTTTCTGTAGCCATGACCGTGAACGGCTGGGGCAGCGGGCGCGTCACGCCATCCACCGTGACGGCGCTCTCCTCCATGACCTCCAGCAGGGCGGACTGGGTGCGGGCACTGGTACGGTTGATCTCATCAGCCAAAAACAGGTTGCACACGACCGCGCCGGGGTGGTAGACAAACTTGCCGGTTTCCTTTTGATAGAGCGAAAACCCCACAATATCGGACGGCAGAACATCCGGTGTAAACTGCACGCGGTTCTGGGTCAGGTCCATGGCGCGGGCAAACGCCTGTGCCAGCGTGGTTTTGCCCACGCCGGGGATGTCCTCGATCAGCACATGACCGCGGGCCAGCATCGCCATCATTATTTTCAGCACGACCTCGGGCTTGCCCAGCACGGCCTTGCTCACCTCGGCTGTCACAGCCAGCGCTTTTTCGTTGAAATTCTGCATGGGTCAATCCTTTCTGTGGCCGCGCCAGATCAGCATACAGCCGATGACGGCGGCAATCAGCACAATTCCTGCCCACAGGGCGTTGTTTTCCAGCCAAATCATCCAGTTGGAGTACGCGCCGCCCGCATCCTCGCTGCCGCCCTCGTTAGGCAAGGGGCTGATGCTTTCGGGCGCAACCTCCTCCAGCGCGGTCGTGCCGTCGGTTTCCACGGTCACCTGACGCGGCGCAGCGTCCCATGTCTCGTCACACTCGGTCAGATCCTCCGCATGGGTCGCGGGCGCGGCATCGGGGTCATGCTCGGCAATAACCAGATACCGTTGGGTATTTTGGGTGTAGGGGTGGCAGGTCGTCAGGGTCAGCAGGTCGCGCCCCGGCTGTATCAGCACCGCATTTATATCGTACGGCTGTATAATTTTTAGTTCGCACACGCGGTAGACCAGCGTATCCCACGGTGTTGTCAGCGTGATTTTATCGCCGAGCTGTATCTGCTGCACATTGCGCAGCATCTCCGCGCCGTAATAGCCGCGGTGCGCGGCGATCACGGTGTTAGTGTTCGCGCCGCCCAGCGGCATCGAGGTCTGCCCCAGCAGCGCGCCGCCGCGGGCCATGTTGGCCGTGCTGGCGCCCAAGTAGACAGGCAAATCCAGATTCAGGCGCGGTATCCACAGCGCGGCGATCATATCATCGGGCAGGCCGTAGCCGGTCAGGTCAAAGGCGGGCGTTTCGTAGGCAAAGGGATCCTTCAAGCCGCTTTGTCCCTCGGCAAAAATCTGCGCATTGTAGGCTTGCAGGGCATCGTACAGTTCGGGGTAAGCGCGGGCAGGCTCGGCGTTGTCTGTGGTTTCAGCCACGGCGGGGGCGGCAGCTTCGGCAGCCTGCACAAATTTTTGTACGGTTTTTGTACTTTGCCGCGCCGCCAGATACTGGCTGACCGTGGGCTGCAGCATAAGCCCAACACCCAGCAGTATCGCCAGCCATGCAAAAATCTGCAAAAACAGGCGTTTCATCAGTCTTCCTCCTCGCGCTTTTTGCAGCGGTGCAACAGCAGCAGCAAAAGCAGCGCCTCACCGCCGATGACAAGGCTGCCCGTCACGCTGATCCACGGCCATGCGTCCACCATACGCTTGACAACATTGCCGGTATGCAGCTCCTGATACTGCACGGTCTGCGGCGTGGCGGTCTCCTCGTCCTCTCCATTATACGGCACGCGGGTGCCGCGCACAAGCATACGGTGGGTATTGATGGCGTAGGGCGTGCAGGTGACCAGCGTGCAGTAGTCCCCGCCGGGGATAATTTCCAGATCCTCGGTGCGTTCCGGCTCCACGACCTTGACCTGATCGACCTGATAGGCCAGCACCTCGTCCATAATGTGCAGGTAAAAGTGGTCGCCCTCGCCCAGCTTGTCCAGATCGGTAAAAAGTACCGCCTCGGCCAGACCGCGGTGGCCGGTCAGCACGCTGTGCGTGCCCGCGCCGCCCAGCGGATAGCTGGACCCCTCGAGATGCCCAACGCCCTTGAGCAGCACATCATCACTGGTGCCCTCATAAATCGGCAGATTGACATCAATTTTCGGGATCGTAATGTAGCCCAGACTCTCGCCCACATCCAACATGTCCACATAGCTTGTGCCGGTGTCGGCGGCCTCGCCCGCAGCATCGCGGTCAATGGCGTTGCCAAGCTGTTCATTGTAGCGGCGCGCGGCCTCCTTGGCGGCGTCAATTTTCTCGGTGTCCATCGTCTGCACGGTATCGTTGTAGCTTTCAATGACCGAGCTTGCGTGACGCTGCGCCACCGCATTGCTGATGACGGGGTACATGGCCACGCCGATGCCCGAAGCGATCATCAGCGCCGCAAAGCCAAGCTTTAATTTGACAGTGGTATCCATAGGAAAGAGCCTTTCTGTAATGGTTTCAGGGTTATTTTCGCGTAAACGCGCAGGCTTTTAGCAGCGGACGCCCATTCAGCCGCAGGGGGGGCGGTGCCCTCGGCCCCCCTTTAGCTGTAGGGGGCGGCGTCCCCGACGCCCCGCAGAGGACTGCCGAAAAATCCCAGTCCTCTTCTTAGCCGCCTCTCCCCTTGCGGGTATCGGCAATGTCCACAACCACCCATAGGGGAAGTACCGTTTCCGGTCCTTCCCCTATGGATTACCCCTCTATTTTGCTTTTGGTTTTAAAGTTGTGCGGCTTACGCACGGTTGTTCTTCTTTTTCAGGCTGAACAGCACGCTCACACCAGCCAGCACCAGCAGCACACCGATACCGCTGAACAGCAGCGTGCCGAAGCCACCGGTGGTGGGCAGGTTGAAGCCCTTGCGGTTGACAACCGTGTAGGTTTTCATAGCTGCATTGTCAAATGCCTTATTCACAGTATCATATGTGCGCTTAACGAGCTTACCATCCGCATCATATACACTGTTTTCTTTCCATTTTGCAGCATAGTTGACCGACAGCGTAGCATCAACAGGGTCTTTCAGCAGGTTATAGCCCTTAAGCGTCTCTGTCTCAACAAACTTATATGTGCCGTTTGGCAAGCCCTTAACGATTGCTTCGCCCGTAGGATTGCCTGTGGGATCAGTATCTTCAGCACCGGAAACGACTGTGGTAATCTTGACCCATTTTTCGGTATCATCACTGGACAGATTCAGCGCCTTCACCGTGGCAGGATCAGCATATACTTTGGGCTCACCGTTAAAGGTGATGCCCTTGTGATCTTCTGTTTCCTTATCTCTCGCGTCAACCTTTTTATACAGATCAAATTTGACGCCATTCAGCGGCTTTTTATTCTGGTCGACCTTCTTGATACCTGTCTGGAAAGTATACACAACGCCCGCATCATTGCTTTCATTGTCTTTCGGGGTCGTCGGTTTGTTATCCGCATCCACATTGGTCTTATTGGAATAAGTCAGCTTTGCATTGTTGATGTTGCCCGTATTGCCAATAGCCGCGCCATCCAGAAGCTTTGCTGTGTACTTAATCGTGATGACTGCATCTGCATACCCTGCATCCAAAGGAGTTTTGCCCATAGCTGTAGACTTAAAATCAAATTCCACGCTGCGCATGTTACTCGTAGTGACAGCTTCGTTATTGGTTAGTGTCTTATTGTAGTACTTCGCATCAAGCGGTGTTTCCGTCCCGCCTTTTTTTGTCACAGTAACCTCAAAATCATTCGAATAAATCAGTTGTTCTGCATTAACCGTATCTGTAACCTTAAAGGTGTTCAGCTTGTCGATGGTGTTGGGAACCTTAATCGTCAGGGTGTAGGGGACTTTGTCGCCAATGCCATAATCTGCATCATGAGTATTGCTGGTACTATTATCACGCTTGGTAACTTTCTTCTCAAGGTCAGGACGCTCGTTGATGACTTTAACTGCATCTACTTTTGCACCATTTTCCATAATGCACAGGTTATGGGTATCGGGATCAAGGCAAACTTCAAATTCATGTGCAGCTGCGGCATCTGCGATATAGCCGTCCACGGCTTCCAGCTCGACAAAGCGGTAGGTTGCAGGGGCAAGACCACCAGTAATGCTGATTACACCGTTAGTGCCCGTTTTAATATAACCATTCGTCTCGGTTTTGCCGCTTTCCTGTGCGCTTGTGCCTTCACCAGTACCAAATGTAACTTTCTTGGCGTCCAAATCAACCGGTGTCCATTTTCCATCCGTCCCCTTAATATCCAAGCGAAAAAGCACACCTTCCAGACCAGTGCCATCGTCAGGAGCACCCGCAACGCGGCCAGTCTTAACCAGCTTGACACCGCCATAGGTAGGTACATTCTTCGGCTCTGCAACAACATTGTAATTCCAAGTTTCATTATCATCATTCATCATGGGGATGGAAACGATAAAGTTAGCAGTGTGAGCCAAAATCTGGGAAGGAGCTTTCGTCTCCTCGACCATATAGATACCAAGCGGCAGGTTTTCAAATTTTGCCTGGCCAGGTACACTACCCTCTCCAGTAGTAGCAGATTTCTTTTTACCCGCCGTATTCAGTTCATCCTTTACAGCGGTGTTAATTTTGATGCTAATTTGATCGTACAGCGCCTTTGAATCAATTTTACCCGTTACCGGGTCGGCAGCCATTTCAAAGTCTGTCGATTGAAGTGCAGTTGTTGTCGGAATATATTCCAGCCCGATACTACCCTCTGTGTTCGCTTGCTTAACAGTTGCCAACTGATAAATAGTGAATTCAACGCCATCCAGCGGTGTGCCTTTATCGACAGGATTTTTCCCTGCCTGTTCTGTTGTCTGTTCATACTTGTTAATCGTCAAAGTACCCTTTGTAATGCTCGGGTCAAATGTACTGGTGCTCGTTGTCCCTTCCGCCATTGCGGGCAGGGCGCAGACGCTTAGGGCCATGACGGCGCTGAGGGCTGCGGTGAGTAAGTGTTTCAGTTTCATCTTGCTTCGTACCTCTTTCTCTTTATATTTGTTTGTGTAGAGGGGGACTTCGTTATTGACGCCGGCCCCCTTTCTTATTGTAGCGGAACACCAGCACCAGCAGCACAGCCACCAGCGCGGGCAAGCCTATCAAAAGCCACAGGCTGGGTGCATCCGCGCCCGTATGCGGCAACTCAAAGCTTTTGCGGTTGTTGATCGTCAGGGCAATGTTGTACACGCCTGTGGTGGAATCGTACTTCACATTGCCAAAAGGAGCAGCATCGCGCACGCATGTTCCATCCGTTGTCAGTTCAAACTCGATGGCATCAGCCAGCAGTGTGTAGCCTTCGGCGGTTTTGGTTTCGGTCAGCCGGTAGCTGCCGGGTTTCAGATTCTCAAAGCTGCACTTGCCTTTATCCGCATCTTCACTGGATTTTGTTTTCGCTACGGCTGTAAATGCCGTATCAGGCTTACCATCCACGCCCAGTTTTTCCAGCTTGAACTCCACGCCGCCCAGCTTTTTGGTGGTATCCTCGGCGTCTTGCTTTGTGATGTTCAGGTTATACTTGGCATCTTGCAGTTTGTTGGTCAAAGTCAGCTTCAAGGGGGTTGTACTGCTCTCTTGAACTTGTACTGTGTTCTTGAGAATTGTGTATTTCTTGCCGTCAATCTCAATCACATTGCCCGCAGAGCCGCCGTAGAATGGTCCAGCTTCCGTTACGCTTTCCAGTACGCGGTAGGTGTAATTCACATGGGGATCGTCTTCCGCATCAAATTTGTCCAAGCCGGTAAACGTTGTGACCCAGCCGCTGTAGCTGTCTGTCAACCGCTTGACCTGCTGGACATCCTCCCAATTGCCTTCCTTGTCCGGTGTTTTGGTGCGCTGCAATTTCAGGTAAATGGCGGTGGGCAGGCCGTCTTTAATTACCGTGCCGTCCTGCTTTACCCACTGCTTCGTAACCACTAGGTCGGTCAGCTGGCGCTTTGTGTTGACAAAGGTTGCTGTTGCTGCATGGGTATCATCCTCCACGACAGAACCGCGCACCTTGATGCCGTCCACAACCGCGCGGTCACTTCCGCCGCCGGTGATGGTCACCAATTGCAGGTTTGTATCCGCGTGCGCATCTTCCGACACAACAAACCGTGTACCTACCGGAATCCCGTCAATTTCGACTTCGCCGTACTCTTTACCACCGGCTTGTGTTTTCACTTCGCAGGGGTACTTTTGTTCCGGAATATCCACGCCGAGGCCTTGGCCGCCGACATCGCTGAACTTGACGGTAAATGTAAATGTTTCGTTGAGCAGTGACTCACCCGGGGCCGCTTCCTTGCGTATGATCAGCTTGCCGGTCTTGACCTTGTTGGTGAAAACCACCTTCAGCTTGGTCAACTCGTCTTTGTCAGCCGTACCGCTGTAGGAGCGGAAAACAAGCGTATTATCCTTCGGTTTCATAGATATGTTGCTATATTCGTTCGTGATTGGGTCTCCGTTTTTATCGGTTCCGTCAATCACCTGCTCCGTCCGGCCATCTTTCGGGGCAGTGCCTTTAACATTCTCCAGACTTGTGATCTTCGTGTCTGTCGTCACATACTGACTCGCACCGCTTACATTTGTCACCGGTGCATCATTTTCGTAGACCGTCCAGAATGTATCATACAGATTCGGATCCACCTGCTCCTGCAGGGCTATGTAGCTGCCGCGGCGGAACTGATCCTTAAAGGTGACCGTTTCACCGTCCTGCAGCAGGAACTGGCCGTCTTCATCCACAACATCCACAACATCCCCATTGCCACGGTCGGAAGAAAACACGGCATATGTCGCGTTTTCCAGCTTGCCGGTTGTGGCGGAGTTATAGTCTGGGATGTCGTACTGCTCGGTCGTAAAGCCTGGTTTTGGCTGCTCCTTCGGCGCGCTGCGGAATGTAAAGTTGCGCAGGTAAATTTTGCGCGCAAAGTTATCGCCGACTTTGATGCTCTTGAGCTGGTTGTTGAAAGTACCGGTGGTTTCCAGAGAGTTCAGCAGCAGCCGTATGGTGTACCACTGCCCCGGATGCAGCGCGGTCGCCGCACCGTAGACATCACTGCTTTGCAGGCCCTTGCCGTTGATACAGCCTTTTTGGTGGCCTTGATCATCCAAAAGCTCCACATACAGGTTGCCCAAGGCGCAGGTATCGGTCGGTTCGCCCTCCACATAGACATCAAAGGTCAGGTAGCTGAAGTCTTTTATATTGATTGGTGAATCCAGCGGCAGGGTGCCGCGGCGCTTTTCTCGGTGCGCACTGGTTGGGTCATCCATTGTGGCTGACCACAGCACGGCGCTGCCTGTGCCTATGTCACTTGGCAGATTCTGTACATACTCCAAACTAGCGGAGACATCGGACGAGCCTACAGCTTTTTTATAGGTTTCTTCTGGGAGTGCTTTGATTTCACCCTCTTTGTAAGAAGTACCTTTTGGGACGTAGTGGGTAGCCAGATTCTTGATGTTGAAGGTGAAGATCTTCTGGTTTTTGAAGCTGTCCTTGAACAGATCGTTTACTCCCGTAACATCGACCTTTTTCTCGACCTGCAGCTCGTTGTTGTCGGGGAAGTTGAACGCCACCGCCATGTTGGACTCCCACATTCCGCGCTCCATGTAGAACATGGTCAGGGTGTGGGTGGTGCCTTTGGCGAGGGTGAAAGGACTGCCGTCCTTATTAAGAATATTGCCCTTCTTGTCGAATGTGACTTGCTTGCCGTTGAAGTAGACAGATTTGACATTACCACTATCCTTGTAATCCTTGTAAACATCACCGCCTGTTTTGTTGGAGCTGACATAGGGGGTTACGGTGTTGGCTTTTCCATTATCGCCAAATTCCAGCAGGCCGGACGCTTTACCGTGCGCGCCGCCGACATCCAGCACCAGCTGACCGTCAATGTAGACCCACACATCATCGTCACCGGAGAAGAAGAACTTGATGGGGACTTTATCACTGGCATCATTCCCTACTTGAACCTTACCGTCATCGGTCAATGTAAAGTCAAATTGCAGCTTCGCACCAAAGCCGTAGTTGTATTGGGATGCACCACCATTGCCAACGCTCTTGTTGAACGGGAAGAAGCCGTAGGTGGGTATCTGATTGCCCAATGCGTCCGTTGTTTTTTTCTCATTGTTTCCCGCATCACGGTTTACTGATTTGATGTCAGCGGTGAGGTTTCCGCTTGAATCTTTGGTGGATTTCAGATAATACTTTCTGTTGGCCTTGTTTTGCGTCAGATACAGCGAGGATTTGCTGCTGTCATAGTACCAATATTCAGCGTTTGTTTCTTTGTCGCTTGTGTCATTTGTATTCTTAAAAACAGCACCTTTCGTAAACGGGAAGGAAACATTCTCATACACCTTACCCAGCACCGTTTTAAAGGTGTTTTCGCCTTCCAAAAATTCTTTGTTAAAATGCGGGTCAACAAGATTTGTCGTGCCTTTTAACACCGGCAGGCCGTTTGCATCGCCGGTCGAGGTTTTGTCCTCTACCAGACCTTGGAAGGTTCGGGCGTAACCGGCTTCGTTATCAGCCTTACCGCCATCCTTGTCCAAAACCGAGTTGTTTACGGCCATGAAGGTGTTGTATTGTACAGTTGCGGTGTTCGGATCGCCCCAGCCATACAGACCCATGCCATCAGCAACTTCATCAAAATGCATTCCACGATCGAAATGTGACGCCTGAAAATGTCCGGTGTAAATCGGGTATTGGACTTTACCGTTTGCCGCATAAGCACTGCTGAGGGCGCGGTCAAACTGTTCAAATGTAACATACCAGCGTTGGGAATGGGTTCCAATAGCCTCGTAACTGTCACGGTTAAAGCCGTTCAGCTCGTAGTCAGTGTAGTAGTCATAGAGGGTGCTGGTGATGTACTTTGTGCCCGCCTCTTGGGTGAATGTGTCGCTTGCAATGTCCACAACGGTTTTGGATTTGCCGCTTTCGGCATCGCGGACAGAGTCTTTCTCGCCCCAGTAGCCGTCACGGTAGACAGTGCTGCCTTGCGAAGTGTATGCCGTTGGGTCGCCATCATCGGCAAAGAAGCAGGGATATTTCAGGTTCGGGGGGATTTCCGCGGTTGTGTACACCACGGTCTTATCGTCTGCCACCGTGCCGCCTATGTCTTCCGTTGCGGAGAATTGCACTGCGGTGAAAGGGCCACCATCAGGAACCACGCAAGACCACAGTTGGCGGTTTGTGCCATCGGTTGTTGTTACCTGTGTCATCGGCTGATTAATGATCTGACTGTTTTCACCCGTCAGGAAGCAGTACATTGTACCGCCTTTGCCCGGCATGGGATTTTGGTGTATATCATTGTCCCCGGTATAAGCGTACGAGGACAATGTTGCATCAAAATAAATGGTTTTGCCATTTGTAAGCAAATCACTGCCTGCGTTTGTCCAAGAGTTTCCAGTAGTTCCGCTTTCGCTATAGACAAAGCAGTTGTTCGCTACCAAATCAACCTTCGTGGTACTATCGCAATCATCTTTGCTGAAATTGTACCGTGTGCTTTCACCGCCTGTCCAAGTAAACTTTACAAACTGCGATTGGTTGTTCGGAATTGTGATTTTCTGGGCGGCCATGGTATTAGCCGCTACCGTGCCAATCGTCTGACTGCCAGTTTCTACAAAAGTACCGTTTTCATCTTTTTTGTAAAATGTAGCGATAACACCGTCCAGCGTTGTTGTGCTTGCATTTTTGAAGTAAAGCGGCATACCCGCGTAATAGTATTTCCACTCGCTTTCATCGTAAGGGTTGTTTTCAACTTTGGCGCTTCCGTCATCAAACTGAGAGGTTGTGGCATCAAACATTTTTCCGGCAAGCTTATCAATCGTTGTCCAGTTCTTATTGCTTTCACCTTTTCCGCCAAAGGCGAGGAATTGACCTTCCCAAGTATTACCGTTCAAATACTGGAAAATCAGTCGATAAAATCCACCATTTGGGTAGTCCCCTTGACCTAGTGTAACACTGAAAACCTTGCGCTCTTCTCCCTTACTATCGGTTATTGTCGTACCTGTATCGTCCATGACCCTCTTTAGCTCGCTATTATCTCCCTTGTGGGCAAACAACTGAACCTGATAAGAGTCCTTATAGTTGCTGTCAACCGCAAAATAAATGGTTGCCGTATTGGGGATAAAACTTGCCGTTTCCCCCTCATTTGATGCGGTCATTGGTGCAGACCTGTCATCGCTCTCCGTTTCGTCCTCGCTGTAGGTATCCGCTGCGAAGAAGGTTTCTTTCGCGCCAGCTTCGCCCGCAGGGTCTTCTCCGCCATCCGCAGTACCTTCTTCGTCATCCGAAGTATTTTCTTCGGTGAGATTGGTTTTTTCCTCGTCCGGGGCTGTCTCACCCGCAGCGGCACTGTCTGCCGGGGCGGTATTCTCTGAACCTGTCACGCCCTCGGTAAGGGGCGCGCCTGCGGTTTTGTCTGTTGTGTCGGCGCCGCTTGGAATCGTTCCTGATTCCGGCACAGAAATTTCAGGCTCTGTTTTGCTGCCCTCGCTTGTCGTGTCGGCGTCCTTTTGAATCGTTTCTAAATTCGACACAGAAATATCCGACCCAGTTCCATCAGCACCATTTCCCGTATTGTCATCGTCCGGAATCGTTTCCGAATTTGAAACAGAAAAGTCAGTCTCCGTCTCCGCTGCATATACCGGCAGAGCCATGCTTGCCAGCAGGCACAGGGCGGCCAGCAGTGCCGCTGCACGGTGCAGGTTGGAATTTGCCTTCGTCATCTGCCTTGCCTCCTTTTGTATGCGTTCAATACACTTTATTCCGCAGCTTACTGCGGAATAGCAAAGGGTGTACACCCTTTCGGCTTATGCTTTCCCCGGCGTCCACGCGCAATCGCTGGCGTATGGGGCGTGGAAAGCATGCTGTATTTGATTTAATTTGTATTCCTTTTTATGGAAAAATTATAGTTCTTTGGTATGAGAATTTCAAGTACCTGCGTTGAATCGTTTCATTTTCGGCAATTTGCTATGTTTCAACCGCATTATATTGTGCATCCTGATGGTTAATGCGGTGCAGCTTTGTAAGATACAGCGCGATTTCTTGCACATCTACACACTATATGTTGAATTATGTCGATATTTTTGCGCAGATGTTGCGAACCGCAAGGGGCAAGATTTGTTCGGTCGTGTTGGAAAAGGGAAAATGCAGAGGGCGGCGTCCCCGACGCCCCGGGGGCGGCTGCCCATCTGCGGGCGCATATGGAATGCGCCCCTACGGTGTGATGGGCGTCTATCTTATTATATATACATATAAAAAACACCCCGCCCGGCAGCGTAGGGCTGCGGGCGAGGTGGCTCTGGTGCTTATTTACTTCAGATCAGACCCATGAGGCTGGGCAGACCAAGGGAGAGCGCCGGGATATAGGTGACTGCCAGCAGAGCGGCAACCAGTGCCACAAAGTAGGGGATCAGCTTGGAGGTCACCTGCTCGATGGAGACATGGCCAATGCCGCAGCCGACAAACAGGACAGAGCCGACCGGCGGGGGGATGTTGCCCAGGCACATGTTGAAGATCAGCATAACGCCGAACTGAATCTCGGTCATGCCGAAGCTGATGGCGATGGGCAGGAAAATCGGGGTGAAGATCAGGATGGCCGGGGTGATGTCCATGAACATGCCAATGACCAGCAGAATAATATTCATCAGCAGGAAGATGATATACTTGTTGTCGGTCAGGCTCATCAGGCCGTTGGAGATGGCGGCCGGAATGCCGGAGTACGCCATGACAAACGACATGGCAGAGGAAGCGGAAATCAGGAACAGGATGATGCCGCTCGTCTTGGCAGAGTTGAGCAGGATACCAAGGAAGCCCTTAAAGTCGATGCTCTTATAGATGATAGAGAGGATCAGGCAGTACAGAACCGCGATGCCTGCGCCCTCGGTGGCGGTAAAGACACCGGAGACGATGCCGCCGATGACGATGACGATGAGCAGCAGGGACGGAACTGCATCCCAGACGGTTTTCAGCACGCTCTGGCTACGGTCAAAGCCGGTGGCCTTCATGCCAGCCTTTTTTGCGCCGATGAACGCAACGATCATGCAGCACAGGCCCATCAGGATGCCGGGGATGTAGCCGGCCATGAACAGGGTGGAGATGGACACACCGCCCGCGACGGTGGAGTAAACGATGAAGGCGGAGGTCGGGGGAATCAGCAGACCCGTGGGGGCCGAGGCGATGTTCGCAGCGGCGGAGTAAGCGGGGTCGTAGCCGTTTTCCTCCTCAATGGGGCTGATGCAGCCGCCCATGGCGGACGCAGCGGCAACAGAGGAGCCGGACAGTGCGCCGAACAGCATGTTGCCGAGGATGTTGGCCTGTGCCATAGAGCCGGGGATCTTGCCGACAAACAGCTGCGCAAAGTTGACAAGGCGCTTGGCGATACCGCCGTTGTTCATGATGTTGCCGGCCAGAATAAACAGCGGCACGGCCAGCAGAGAGAACGACTCAACACCGGAGTTCATCTTCTGCATCGTGATAAAGGTGATCTGGTCCCAGGACAGGGTGGACATGGCCGTCACGATGGAGGATGCCACAATGCTGATGGAGATGGGCACGCCGAGGAACAGCAGCACGCCGAACACAGCGAAAAGGATAACGGTGGTCATGGTGATACTCATTTGTCTGCACCCTCCTTGGATTCTACTTTTTCGCCGGTGATGTCCTCATAGATGTTGATGATCTGCGCAATCACAATGAACACGCCGGAAATCGGGGCGATAGCGTAAACCAGACTGCGGGGGATGCCCAGCAGCGCCGAGAACTCGCGGCTGGCGGAAACAGCCAGCTTGAAGCCGCCGATCGTGAAAACGAAGATCGCCATCAGGAGGATCAGGCCGTCAATGGCCACCAGCAGGGCGGTGTGGGCCTTGCCGGTGAACTTGTCGCGGATGAGCGTCAGCGACATATGCTCACGGGTGGAGAAGGCGTAGGCCGCGCCGATGAAACCGGTCCAGATCAGGCTGTAGCGGACAAGCTCCTCGGTAAAGGCTACGGGATTGTTGAGGACAAAGCGGGTGAAAACCTGAATAAGCACCAGAATGGTCATGAAGGAAAGAAGAATCGCACAGGCGATGCTCAGGATCTTATCCATCCAGAATTTAATCGTTGCAAAGGTGTTTTTCATGGCTTACTCCTCCCCTCTTGCCTTTTCAATGGTATCCATCAGCGTCTTGACGCCGGGATACTCTTCTTCGTAGGCTTCGATCATGGGCTGGGTGGCCTCGCGGAAGGCCTCCTTATCGACATCGTAGACGAACTCCACGCCCATCGTTTCCTGTGCCTCCTTGACGGCCTCCTCGACTGCGGTGTCCCACATGACCTTGTGGGCATCGGTGGAGTCGTGGGCAGCCTCGAGAAGAATCTGCTGATCCTCCGGGCTGATGGTCTTCCAGACCTTTTCGCTCATGATCAGTACATCGGGGATCATGGCGTGCTGATCGACCGAGTAGACCTTGCAGACCTCACCGTGCTTGCCGGTGGTCAGGGCCGTCTCGTTGTTCTCGGTGCCGTCGATGATGCCGGTCTGCAGCGAGGTATAGACATCGCCGTAGGACATGGCAACCGGAATACCGCCGAGGTAGCTCATCATATCGGTCTGGCTCTTCATATCCTGCACGCGGATCTTCAGGCCCTTGAGGTCTGCCGGGGTGCGGATGGCCTTATCCTTCGTGTAGAAGGAGCGGGCGCCGGAGGTGTAGTAGGTCAGCGTGACAAAGCCGTCCTCGCCGGTCGAGAGGAAGAAGTCCTGCATTTCCTGCGAGTCCATGACATGGTAGAAATCCTCCGTGTCATTAAAAATGTAGGGCAGGCCGAAGGCGTTGTAGGCCTCGTTGTAGGTGGCAAGGCCGGGGGCGGAAACCTTCGTCATGGCGATAACGCCCGCCTGCAGCTGCTCAAGGTTCTCGTTCTCGCTGCCGAGCTGGCCGTTGGGGAAGATCTTGACCTGAATGCGGCCATCGGTCTTTTCGTTGACCTCCTCCGCAAACTGGGTCATGGCGATATGGACAGTGTGGGTCTCGGACAGGCCGTGGGCCAGAGTCAGCACCAGCGGGTTCTCGGCGCTGTAGCCTGCATCGGCCGTGGAGGCGGATGCGCCGCAGCCGGTCAGCAGACCGATCCCCAGCACAGCCGCAGCACCCAAAGCTGCGATTTTCTTGAACATGGTATCTCTCCTTCTGATATATGTGGTCATTGCGGGCAGGTGCGGCGGGGAATCCCCCAGTCCGCTTCGCGGACAGCCCCCTTTGACAAGGGGGCCTTTAAAACCTCCCTTGTCAAAGCGAGGGCGGAGGGATTCCTCACCGCCGCCTCCCCCTTACATCCCAATCAAATCAAACTGCTCGAAGGACACGAGTACCTCGTGATCTTTCTTGGGGTTGGGGTACTTGATCTGCACACTCTTGAGGCGCTGGCTGTAGTACCAGCCGCTCTCGGCCTGCTCGAACTTGCGGCGGTGCAGGAAGTGCGGCAGCTCTTTGCCGTCGACCTGCACATAGAACGGGGATTTCTCGCGGTGGATCATGTCAAGGTACATGCTCTCCACGGCGGTCTCGTAGCTGCCCTCGTTCGTGAAGGTCACGACCGTTTTGACGCCCGCCTTGACAGCGATCTTCGTCTTGAGGTAAGCGCCGTTGCGATAGTCGTTCGTGCGGCCGTCATCCTCATACAGCGTGAACTCGGAATCCACATCGGGGGCCATCAGGATGTCCAGCGCCGTGGTCTTTTCGGTCATCAGGTTATGCAGGGCGTTGCCGCTCATCGGGATGATGGCACCGCTGCGCACAAACAGCGGAATGCTGGCGATGTCGACCGGCACCTCAACGGTCTGGCCGGGGGCGTATTCCTCGCGGGTGTAGAAGTCGTAGAACCGCTCGTTCTCGTTTTCGGTCTTGGGCAGGTAGACCGGGCGAACGGTCTGGCCCTTCTCGACAACATTGGCCACCAGCAGAGAATCGCCGAACATGAAATCGACACCCTCATCGTAGGTTGCGGGGTCATTCTGGAACACCGCGAAGGTAGGCTGCCAGATGGGCAGGCCGTTCTCATGCGCGCGCTCCATCAACGAGTAGAGCGTCGGGCTGAGCTTGTAGCGGAAGTCGATGGCCTCCTTGATGTACTGCTTTTTGTCGCTGTACATCCAAGGCTCGGTGACGGTGTTGTCGGTGTTGGTCGAATGGATGGAGAAGCGCGGCTGGAAGATGCCGTTCTGCACCCAGCGCACAAACAGCTCACCCTCCGGCGCGGGGCCGAAGAAACCGCCGATGTCGCAGCCGTGGTTGGAAACGCCGCAGAGCGCCATGCCCAAGATCGTGGCAATGTTGTATTTCAGGGTATCCCAGCAGGTCAGGTTGTCGCCGGCCCAGACCTGTGCATACCGCTGGATACCGGCGTGACCGGAGCGGCAGACCGAGAAGGGGCGGCAGTCGGGGTCATATTCCTCGATGGCCTCGTTGGACAGCTGGCACATCAGGTTGCTCATGACCGGCTTCATCGTGCCGATCGTGCTGCCCTTACCCTCAAAATAGACCTTGGCGTCCTTATCAACAAGGGAATCATACTCGCAGTTGTCGTTCCAGATGGAGCGGCAGCCGTACTTGAGCAGCGCATCCTTGATGTACTGCTTCCAGTGCAGGCGGGTGGATTCCTTCGTGTAATCTACAAAGAGACCGGGGCCGCCCCACCATGTACCGACAGCCAGACCATCGAGGCCCGCATTGTCATCGGAGGCGGGCAGGAACATGCCCTTTTCCTTCATCTCGTCCAACAGCGGATGGACGAGCAGCATACCGGGCTTGATGTTGGGCGAAACGACAATGCCGCGCTTTTCCATCTGGGCGAACCAGTCTGCCGGGTCCTTGAAGCGCTTGTGGTTCCATGTGAAGGTGCAGCGCTTGATGCCCTCGGCCGTCTCGACAGCGCAGTAGCCGCTGGAAAGCTGGAACCCGTCTGCGGGGATGCCCTCCTCGCGGGTGGTGTCGATGAAATCCAGCACCGCGTCATCGCTGTTCTCGGGTAATTCGGGGTAATACATCGAACTGCCGAGGTAGCCGAGTGCAGCCTTCGGCAGCATGACGCTCTTGCCGGTCAGGTCGGTGTAGCGCTCGATGATCTCGCGGATGGACGGGCCTGCGATCAGGAACAGATCAATATCGCCCGCATCGGTGCGGTAGGACGAGTAGCGATGCCAGTAGTTGCGCTTCTCGCGCCCCATGTTGAAATCACACTCGGCCGTGTTGTGGTAGAAGTAACCGACCGCCTGTTTTGTGCCGCGGTTCAGCCGGATATAAAAAGGAATGTGCTTGTAGAGAGAGTCAGTCTCCTTGGCGTTGTAGCCCATCGCATCGCCGGGGGCCATATTCATGTATTTCTCGGCCTTGTTGATCTCGCCGGACTTCTCACCGAAGCCGTAGAAGCAGTCATCGGCCTCGATCTGGCTGGCATGGATGCGGCGGCGGTTGCTGTCCTCGCGGTAGGCAAGGTCAGGGATGTCGGCGTGCAGCAGGCTGCCGTCCTTGTCGTAGACCATGATGCGGAAGGGCGCTTTCTCGATCACGACCTTCAGGCGCTCGCCCTGAATCACAGCCTGCTTTTCGCCATCGGTCAAAACGGCGGCAGCAGGCTCTACGCGCTTGCGGCAGTCCTTCATCAGGGCATCGGTGCGGGACTCCCATGCGGTCATCGTCAGGCTGTAGGAGGCCTCGTCCCAGTCGCCGTCAAAGCCGGCGCGGATGCGCAGGATGTCATCGGTCAAAAACCAGATGCGCAGCTCCACAGCGTTGGTTGCAACGGAATAGTAACTGCCGCAGTCCTTGACAGCACCGCCGGTATAGCACACTTTCATAGATTTTCCCCTTTCTTCTTTTGCGTTGGTCAAGTGGAAAAAGCGTTTGTTTCGGCATGATTTGTGCAATCCTCACAAATTCGCGTGCTTGTTTTTGTGATAATTGCTACTGTTGCCTTATTTCGTCATTATAATATCAAATATACGGCTAAATATCTCTGCTTTTTGTAGCGCAAATATCGCAAAATGTGATATAATCGTCTTAAGGACAAAATTCGTGGGGAGGCCTGCGCCATGATCATACAAAAAGTACCGCACTATGTAGATTCTCTTCTCACGCAGGAGAAGGCCAGCTCCGCCTTGCAGGGCGGCGATGTCTTGGTAGCATGGTACACCAACCAGCTCAACAGCCAATCGGTCGTACACTCGCACCCCTACTATGAGCTGATTCTGCCGGTATCGGGCAGCAGTGTACGGTATTCCATCGGTGGCAGCGTCTACGACCTGCACTTGGGGGAGCTGATCCTCTTTCCCGGGGAGATGTTCCATTCCGGCAAGTTCAACATCACGGCGGACACCTCTGAACGGCTTGTCGTGCAGATCGCGCCCGATATCTGGGACCGCGCGTGGGTGCAGAGCGGGCTGACCGACCGTTTATGGCAGGGCGAGCCTGTCATACTTGACGCCGACTCGGTCATACGGTGGGATTTCCGCGGTCTGCTGGAGCGGATGGCACAGACCGTCTATCTGGATGAGCCGATCCGTTCGGCGGTCCAGTGCTGTGAGGTGACCGAGCTGATTTTGCTGTTCTGCCATGTGATCCACGGCCGCCGCGCCGCGCCGCCGCCCTCCGCCACAAGCCTGCTGGTTGCCAAGGCGGTTGCCTACCTGCAGGCGAACTACACAGACCCCCAGCTGAATGTTGCGCAGCTGGCGCGCTATACCTACACCAGCCGGGAGCATCTTTCCCGCGTGTTCAAGGAATACACCCTCGAGAGCGTCCACGGCTATCTGACCAACCTGCGGATGCAGCACTGCCGCAACGCCCTTGCCGCCGGTATGAGCGTGCTGGACGCCTGCTCCGCCAGCGGCTTTACGAATTACAGCAGCTTTGTAAAGAGCTTCCGCGCTCTCTACGGCATCACCCCGACCGAATACCGCGCCCAGCTCCGCATTCCGGCGGCAAAGGAATAAGCGGAAGCCCATAAAGCAACGACCCCGGCAGCTTATGTTTGTGTTTCCACATAAGCTGCCGGGGGCGTTTGTATTTTGCAGCGCTATCCAAGCTTTTCACTCCATCGGCAGGTTGATGACCGCCTTTGCGCCCTGCGGGATATTCTGCGCAAATTCTGCTTTTCCGCCGTGCGCGATGGCGATCTGCTCCACCACATGCAGGCCAAGGATGTGCGGAGCATTTTCGCAGGGCTCGGGGGCATTCATAGCCGCCAGCACAGCAGGTGGGTAGCCGCAGCCGTCATCGGCCACTGTCAGGCAAAAGCAGCCCCCCGATGCTTCGGTGCGCACGGTGATGCTCACCCGGTCGGGATTGTGGCGGATGCTGTTGTTCAATAGATTCTCAAGCAATCGTTCCAGCAGGGCGCGGTCTGCGCAAAGCATTGCCTGCTCGCTCTGCTCTGATTGCTCCAGCGCAATCTCACACTTTTTTTCCTGCGCGTTCTCGCAAAATTGCGCCACCAACGCGCGGAACAGCGGCCCCGCCCGGAGGCTCTTTCTGCGCAGCGGCTGTGCGCCGTATTCCAATTTGCTGGTCAGGTTCAGATCATCTATGAGGGTGCGGAGCTTTTCGCACTGGGTTCGTATGCCGGTCGCCTTCCGCCGGGAGGCCGCCGGCGTTTCTGCGTCCCGCTCCAGCTGCTCCGCCCAGCCCATGATCAGGGCTAACGGAGTGCGCACATCGTGGCTGACCCCTGCGATCCATTGGGTGCGGGCATTGTCCCGCCGGGCGAGCATCTCGTTTTTGGCCTGCAGCTGGGCGCCGGTCCGGTTCAGCTTTTCCGCCAGTTCCCCTGCAAAGCCATTGGTAGGCAGCTGGACGCTCTGCCCCTGTGCCAGCGCATCCAGACCGTTTGCTACGGTCTCCAGTCGCTTTGCCCCCCGCCAGCTCAGCCAAAGGCAAAGCGCCAGCCCCAGCAGCAGCAATCCCAGCGCTGCCGCCGGGAGGATTCCGGCCATGTTCAGCACAAGCTCCGGCGAGCTGTACACGCTGTACCGCCAAAGGCTCCCCCTGGGCAGACCTATAACAAACAGACCGTAGGGTTCTTCCCAGCAGAACACCGGGTAATCCTCCAGATACCAGCGGGCAAACCGGGCAATTTCGCCGGCCGTATAGGTGTGGTTCAGTTCCTTCGGCAGCTCGTAGCTCCACCGGACAGCGCCGGCATCATCCAGCACCATGGCCCATGCATAGCCGTCCATCCATTCCTGCGGCGTGTGCGCTGCCCCCAGCGCCAGCCCGTCTGCCGTTTCCACCATAGCATCTGCAATTTCGCTGGAGGCGTATTCCCGCTGCGGCAGACGGCGGCCCTCCTGCCAGCCCAGCCACCCCAGCAGGGCAACGCCGGAAAACAGCAGTAAAAGCACAACGCCCACAGCGGCCAGCACATACCGCCGGATCAGCCGTGCAAAGGTTTTCAAGGCTCTCCCTCCTTTGTCAGTTTATAGCCGATGCCCCGCACCGTGCGCAGGAACCGCGGCGCACCGGGCTCGGTTTCCAGCTTTTCCCGCAGATGCCGGATGTGTACGCCCAGACTGTTCTCATAGCCATAATAATCTGCACCCCAGACAGCATCGCAGATGGCATCATAGGTCACGATATGCCCCCGGTTTTCTGCCAGCTTGCGCAGCAGGGCCAGCTCGGTAGCCGTCAGCGCCAATGTTTTTCCGTCGGGCAGGCTGACAACGGCATCGTTCAGGTCTACGCTGCGCGGCCCAAGCTGCAATACCGTTGGTTTTGCCGCTGACAATTCCGCCCGGTAAGCCCGCTGCAGAATATGCTGCACCCGCAGCAACAGCTCCTGCATCAAAAAGGGCTTTGTCAGGTAATCGTCCGCCCCCAGCCCCAGCCCGAACAGCCGGTCTGCATCCGCATCCCGTGCTGATAGAAATAACGCCGGCACATCCGCTTTGGCCCGCAGCGCACGGAATAAAGAAAACCCGTCCCCGTCCGGCAGGTTGATGTCCAAGATCATCAGCTCCGGCTGCCCGGCCGCAAAGGCGGCGCGTGCGCCCCCGCAGCTTTGTGCTGTGCGGATCTTCCCATAGCCTGCACCGCGCAGCTGCTCACACAGCAGTGCCAGCAGATCGGCGTTGTCATCCACAATCAGGATTTTCGCATCATAAATGGTGTTCACAAGGCGTTTCCTCCTTTTCCCTCCCTACTATACCACAATTTTTGCGCCGCAAAAGAGAGCGCCCGTAAATTTAAGCGCAAATTAAGCTATCCTTCCGGCAGGATTAAGATGACGGGTGTATTCTGGCAGCATTCCGAAAGGATCGTGAATGTGAAAGGAGAACCTTGCATGAAACCTGTAATTGAGACCCATGCCCTTTGCAAAAGCTATCACGGCCGTCTTGTAGTGGATCATCTGGATCTGTGCGTCCCGGAGGGCTGCGTCTATGGCTTTTTAGGCCCCAACGGGGCGGGAAAATCCACCACAATGAAGATGCTGCTGGGCCTTGTGCATCCCACCGGCGGCAGCGTGGCGCTGCTGGGGCAGCCCATGAACGAGAAAAACCGTATCCCGCTGCTGCGGCAGACCGGCAGCCTGATCGAATCGCCCTCCGGCTACCTGCACCTGACTGCGCGGGAAAATCTGGCCATCGTTGCCGATCTGAAGGGCGTTGACCGCAGGGATACCCGCCGGGTGCTGGACATCGTACATCTGACTAAGGACGCCGACCGGAAGGTGGGGCAGTATTCCCTGGGCATGAAGCAGCGGCTGGGCATTGCCATGGCGCTGCTGGGCAGCCCCAAACTGCTGATTTTAGATGAACCCACCAACGGTCTGGATCCGGCCGGGATTCAGGAAATGCGCAGCCTTATTGCCTCAATGCCGCAGACCACCGGCGCCACCGTTTTGATCTCCAGCCATCTGCTGGGCGAGATCGAGCAGATGGTGGATCAGGTCGGCATCCTGAGTCACGGCAAGCTGCTGTTCGAGGGTTCGCTGCAGCAGCTGCAAAAGCACAGCCGGGGCGGCACGCTGCTGCGGGTGCTGACAGTCCCCAAGGCCCTTGCCGTGTTGCAGCAGCAGGGGGTGAAGGCCGCAAGGCTGACCGACCAGCCGGACACGCTGCAGCTTCCCCCGCTGCGAGATGAAGCACTGGCCGCGCTGATCCGCACCCTTGCCGAAAGCGGTGCCGGTGTCGTTGGGCTGACTGCACAGACCAAGAGCCTTGAGGACATCTTCCTCAGCCTGACCCAAAGCAGCGGGGAGGTGGCGTAACATGACAGCCTTTTTTACGGAGCTGCAAAAGGCCCGCCGCCGGCACGACCTTGCCCTCTGCCTGCTGATTCCCGGCATTGTCGTGCTGTGGGTGGGCGGCCTTGCTCCGACAGACCCGGAGGAGC
>OGPC01000772.1_pt1 | contig 26258 bp, 17 predicted proteins | sample 1552911 | NCBI WGS metagenome assembly OGPC01 (sample SAMEA2580248, study PRJEB22360) | human gut metagenome | biome: human gut; feature: human-associated habitat; material: faeces | place: Denmark | collected 2008/2010 | reverse complement strand
GGCCCCGCCGCTTTGCCCGCATGGTGGCGCGCGTGCTTGCGCTGGCCATTGTGCTGGGGCTGGTTATCAGTGTGCTGTACAGCCATGCCAAGCTGACGGAGCTGAGCGGCGAGATCAACGAGGTCAACACCCAGTTGGCTGCTGCCCGCAGCGAGTATGATTATCTTAGCACCCGCATGAGTGATATCACAAGCCGCGCCAGCCTGCAGGAGGTGGCCGAGGGTCAGCTGGGCCTTGTCAAGCTTGATCCCAGCCAGATCACCTATGTCCAGCTGGAGGACGAGAGTGTGATCCAGAAAAGCACCAACACGGCAGGCAAGCTGCTGGGTGAGGTGCGCACTGCGGCACTGAGCCTGCTGAACAATCTGAACCCGTAACAAAAAATATGCAGCTATGAGCCTTTTTGCTGCGCGGCGCGACAGCCGACGGCAAAAAGGCTTTTTGAAATCCTGCACCCACCAAACAGGGGAATGCCGATGCCACAACCAACGAATCAACCAAACATTCCGCCCAGAAGACGCCGTGCCCGCGCGGACAGCGGCATGAAGGCCCGCACCATGTTCTGCGTGGCGGTGTTCATCATTGCCGGATTCGGCCTGCTGATCTATCAGCTTTATGCGCTGCAGCTGCGCGATGCCGAGCTGTACCGCACCGAGGCCGTGACCCAGCAGATGAAGGACATCACGCTGCCGGCGCTGCGCGGGTCAATCTACAGCGTGAACGGCAAGCTGCTGGCTAAGAGCAACACGGTATGGAACATTGTTGCCGACCCGTCCTCCATTGCAAAGAGCGGTGCCACTGAGGCACAGCTGCGTACCGCCGCACAGGGGCTTGCGGATCTGCTCGGCGATGGCACCACGGCGGACGCTCTGTATGAGATCCTGACCGCCAAGAATGCAAACGGGACGCCGTACCAGTACCGTATGCTGGCCAAGGGCGTGGAAAAGCCGGTGGCCGATGCCATTGTAAGCTATGCCGATACCTACCGCATGGAGCCGGAGAAGAACGGCACAACCGGCAAGCGCATCCTCTATCTTTCTACTGAGCAGGCCAGTACGCGCAGCTACCCCTACGGAGAATTCCTTGCATCGGTGCTGGGCTTCTGCAACAGCGATGGCGAGGGTGCCTACGGTCTGGAAAAATACTACAATGAAACGCTGGCCGGAACGCCCGGCCGCAGCGTGGCCGAAACCGATGTCAACGGCAATGCTCTTGCGTCAGGCCAGTCCGATCTGCACGAGGCCATTGACGGCAACGATCTGTACCTGACCATTGACGAAAATGTGCAGGCCATCGTCGAGCAGTACCTGACCGAGGCAATGAACACCTTCACGGTACACGGCCGCGGCAGCGCCATCGTCATGAATGTCAAGACCGGCGCAATTCTGGCTATGGCATCCATCGAGCAGTTTGACCCCAACGACCCCTACAAAATCACGGACGCCAAGATGACGGCCATTCTGGATAAAGAGGAGATCGACGCCGAGGACATCGACTGGCTGGAGGGCCGCCTTGGGGAAAAGGCGGTCAAGGACATCATCACTGACGGCAAGATCAGCCGTGATAAAACGGTTGATGAGGACGGCAATGAGGTCGCCAGCGAATACACCCAGCTGCAGGGTATGATGCGCGAGGCCCAGTGGAAGAATAAGAACATTACCGAGCTGTATATGCCCGGCTCCGTGTTCAAGCTTATCACCGCATCTGCAGGACTGGACTCCGGCATCATGAGCACGAGCCAGACCTTCTACTGCGGCGGCAGCCTGACCGTCAATGAGGGCAGCGAACTGTGGGAGCATACCTACCGCTGCGCCAACGGCGAGGTCCACTATGAACAGGACATGGCGGGCGCGCTGAACCACAGTTGCAACCTCTGGTTCATTCAGGCGGCCGAAACACTAAAGCCGCAGATCTTCTACGACTATATTCAGGCGTTCGGCTTCACCCAGCCCACCGGCATCGATTTGCCCAATGAGACCCGCTGGACAAGCGTCTACAACGCCGAGCAGATGGCGGAGGTCGATACAAACCTCTATACGGCAGCCTTCGGCCAGAACGAGTCCATCACCCCGATGCAGATGGCCACGGCCGTGGCGGCCATTGCCAACGGCGGCTATCTCGTCACCCCCTATGTGGTGGATTCCGTCACCGATAAGGACGGCAACATCGTCACCCAGACCGAGACAAATATCCGCCGTCAGGTCATCTCCGAGGAGGTCAGCCGCCAACTGCTTTCCATGATGGAGAACAATGTCCACGGGGAAGGGAACTACCACTCCTGCGCCAACGCCTATGTGGCGGGCTACCGCATCGGCGGCAAGTCCGGCACGGCAGAGCGCACCGACCGCCACCTGCGCGGTGACGGCGACTATTATAAGATGATGAGCTTTGCCGCTGTACTGCCCATCGATGATCCGGAGATCGAGGTGTTCGTTCTGCTGGACGACCCGCGCTGGTTCAAGGACTATGCCAGTCAGGTCGTGGCGCCGGTCGTAGGCAACATCATCAGCGAGATCGCACCCTATCTGGGTGTTGAGCAGGACGCCGCCTACAACCCGACCGGCACCGTAAAGGTGCAGACCTGTCTGGAGTACACCTGGACGAATGCACAGGTCACCCTGAACCGTCTCGGCCTAAAGCACAAGCTCATCGGCCCGAGCAGCGGCACCATCGTCTACCAGTACCCGGTGGGCGGCAGCGTGGTCCCTGCAGGCTCGACCGTCTATCTGTACACTGCCACCGATCAGAACGCAATGACCACAGTCCCCGATGTGACCGGCAAGACCGGCACCTTTGCCGAGCAGATGCTCCGCGCAGCCAACCTGAATGTGCAGTTCAGCGGGGACAGCAGCGGCAAGGTCGTGGCGCAGGATGTTCAGTCCGGCACGACCGCGGCTTACGGCACCATTGTGACCCTGACGATGGACACCGGAGCCGAAGCCCCCGCCGAGGAAGCTCCCGCCGTGGAGGAGAACATCGACCCTGCAAACGAGGAGGGATGATCCGCCTGCTGCGGCTGCACCCTCTATACCAGTAAACCCATCCAAGGAGGTCCTTTTTCATGCAAAAGATTCCTGCCAATGAGCTGCTGGCCGGCCTGACGCTGGCCGAGCCTGTCAGCATTCATGCAGTCGTTACGGACAGCCGCAAGGTCGAGCCGGGCTGCGTCTTTGTCTGCTTCCCCGGCGAGCGTGTCGATGGACACGATTTTGCCGCCGGTGCCTACCGTGACGGTGCCGCCTATATCATCGCCAACCACCCGGTCGAGGGGGTCCCGGCGGATCGCACCGTTATCGTGCCGGACAGCGCCCGCGCCATGATCCGTATGGCCGCCAACTACCGGATGCTTTTCAGCCCCAAAATGATCGGCGTCACCGGCAGCGTGGGCAAGACCACGACCAAGGAATTTTGCTACGCGGTGCTGTCTGCGTTCGGCACCACACTCAAAACCGAGGGCAACCAGAACAATGACATCGGCGTGCCCAACACACTGTTCCGGCTGGACGATGCCACCGAGTATGCTGTTGTTGAGATGGGGATGGACCACGCGGGCGAGATCGAGCGGCTGAGCCGCTGCGCCCGCCCGTCCGCAGGTATTATCACGATGATCGGTGTCTCGCATCTGGAAAATCTCGGCACCCGAGAGAATATACTGAAGGCAAAGATGGAAATCTGCACCGGCCTGCCGGACGGCGCCCCGCTGGTGCTGAACGCCGACAATGACCTGCTGCCTGCCGCACAGGTTCCGTCCCGTCTGCGGGCTGTCTGGTTCGGCATTGAGGCTGAGGATGCCGATGTCCGCGCAACGGACATCACGGCCGGGGCCAACGGCACGGCGTTCCGTATCGTGGACCGTGAATACGGCAGCTTTGCGGCATCCATCCCCACGGTGGGGCTTCACACAGTCTATGATGCGCTGGCAGCCTACGCCGCCGCCACCCGTATGGGCTTGGATGCGGCCCGCTGCGCGGAAGCCTTGGCCAACTACCAAACGACTGGCATGCGCCAGCATATTGTGGAGCACGGCGGCGTGACCTTCATCGAGGATTGCTACAACGCCAGCCCTGACAGTATGCGGGCAGCGCTCTCGGTGCTGAAGGAACTGCCCAACTCCCGCAAGATCGCCCTGCTGGGTGATATGCTGGAACTGGGCACCGCCAGCGAGGAAGGCCACCGCAGCACCGGTGCATGGGCCGCAGACGCAGGGGTCGATCAGCTGATCGCCTACGGCCCCTGCAGCGCAGCCATGGCCGAGGCCGCCAAGGCGCGCGGTGTTGCAACTGTGCATTGCCAAACGGCAGCAGAAGTGCTACAATATTTACGGCAATTCGTGCGCCCCGGTGACGCTGTACTGGCAAAGGCCAGCCACGCCATGGGCCTGGAGCAGTTGCTGCAGGATTTCTACAAGGAATTGCCGCAGGGGTAAAAAAACAAAAGGGCTCCTCCGCAGGGGCACCTCTGGGATCGCGCAGAGCAATCCCCCCTGTACCTATTGATCGGAGGAATCATTGCATGGAGCAAATCTCATACCTGCTGGCGGCAGGGGCTGTCGGCGGCTTTGCCATCACGGCGGTGGCGGGCAAATTTATGATCCCGGTGCTGCACCGTCTGCACTTTGGGCAGACCATCCGGGAGGAGGGCCCCACCTGGCACAACAAGAAAAACGGCACCCCCACCATGGGCGGTCTCTGCTTTATTCTGGGCATTCTGGCTACATTGGGTCTTACCTGGGCCATGTTCCGCCCCAAACTGCCCGACACACTGGGCCTGCCCCAGATGCAGGCGGTGCTGCTGGTGCTGTTTTTGGCGTTCGGCTCGGGGCTGATCGGCTTTTTGGATGACTTTATCAAGGTCATCCGGCACCGCAACCTCGGCCTGACCGAGGCACAGAAGATGATCCTGCAGATCGCGCTGACCTTCGGGTTTATGCTTGGCCTTAACAGTCTGGGCCTGCTTACGACCGAGGTGCAGCTGCCGATCTTCGGGCTTGTGGATATGGGTCTGCTCTACTATCCCATCGCGTTTTTCGGCATCATTTTTTTGGTGAACGCCGTCAACCTGACCGATGGTCTGGATGGCCTTTGCACCGGCGTGACCTTTGTGTCAATGATCGGCTATCTGCTGGCGGGCAGCCTGCTGGGCTTTGTCCATGTTTCGCTCGTTGCGGCTGTCACGGCGGGCGCCTGCGCGGGCTTTCTGGTATGGAACTTCTACCCGGCCAAGGTGTTCATGGGGGACACCGGCAGTATGTTCTTCGGCGGCATCGTGACGGCGCTGGCCTTTGTGATGCAGCGCCCTGAGCTGGTGCTTTTCTTCGGCATCGTTTACATCTGGGATGCCATGACGGTCGTGATCCAGCGCGCTTACTTCAAGGCAACCCACGGCAAACGCATCTTCCGCATGACGCCGATCCATCACGCCTTTGAGATGCGCGGCTGGCGTGAGGTCAAGATCGATGGCTTTTTTGCCCTGATCGCCGCCATCGGTGTGGCGATGGGCATGCTGTACATCTGCGTGGCATAACACAGGGCCGGGGCAGCCCCCGGCCTTTGCTTTTTGATTTTAGAAGGGGAGGTGACGGCCCGTGAATACGGCAACCAGCCTTTTGGGGCTTTTATTTGATCATACCATCGGCAACATTCTGCGCATGCTGGCGGTCATCCGCCTGCCTAAGCTGGAGCGTGGGCCGGTCTCCCACGGGTTTGTGGCAACGCTCATCGTCATTATGGGCTACGGCCTTGTCATGCTGTTTTCGGCCAGCTATTCCAGCGGCTATGCGAACTACGGGGATGTCTACCACTTCATCCGCCCGCAGGGCGTCATTGCGGTGCTGGGCCTTGTGGCAATGCTCATCATCTCAAACATCAACTATCGCGCCCTGCGGTATATGAACGAAAGCTTCTACATCATTACCGTTGTGCTGCTCATCGCGGCGCTGCTCAGCCCGGAGGATACCAACGGCACCTACCGCTGGGTCTACTTTGCAGGCGGCTCCTTCTCGCTGCAGCCGTCTGAGCTGGCCAAGTTTTCTGTGATGCTCTGGACGGCCGATATGCTGGACCGCGACCATGCGCATAAAACATCGATCTGGTACGGCCTTCTCAAGCCTGCACTGCCGCTTGTGCCGATCCTTATCCTGCTCAAGCTTGAGCCGCACAACTCGGCGATCCTGCTGCTCTGCGCGATCTTCGGCACAATGATCCTCTGCAACGGCTCCGCCATGCGATGGTGGCCGATGGTCGGTGCGGCGGGTGCGGCAGGCGTGATTGCATTCTTAAAGCACCTCGCCAGCGGCGATGGCTATGCAGCCGGCCGTCTGGGCGGCGTCTGGGGCCTGACCCCCACAAACACAGCAGGCATGCAGTGGCAAACTTTGCAGAGCATCTATGCGATCTGCACCGGCGGGCTGTTCGGTGTCGGCATCGGCAACAGTGTCCAGAAGCACCAGTGGCTGCCTTATGCCGAAAACGACTTTATCTTTGCCGTGATCGGTGAGGAACTGGGCTTTGTCGGTGCGCTGGCGCTGATCGCTCTCTTTGCGGCGCTTCTGGTGCAGGGGGTCTGCATTGCGCTGCGCGCCCCTGATTTGTACGGTACCCTGCTGGGCATCGGCATCATCTCTCAGGTGGGGTGGCAGGTATTTCTGCACATCGGCGTTGGCACGGCGCTGCTGCCCAACACCGGCATCAGCCTGCCGTTCTTCTCGTCCGGCGGCACAAGTCTGCTGCTCCTGCTTGGCGAGATGGGCGTTATGCTCAGTATCTCCCGCGCGGGCAATGCGCGGGAAAAGCGCCTTGCCGACCAGCACCGCGCCGAGACGGAGCGTATACTGCAGCACAGCCGCTACCGCAAAACCACGGTGTAACTGTTTGCATTTGTGAGGCAGATTTTTATATACGGAGGCCAATCATGCGTGTTTTAATTGCTGCCGGCGGCACCGCCGGTCATATCAACCCGGCGCTGGCCATCGCCGGCGCCCTGAAGGCGGCGGACCCAACGGCAGAGATCCACTTTGCGGGCCGGCGTGAGGGGATGGAGTACGGCCTTGTGACCAAGGCCGGCTACCCGTTCCATCATATTGAAATCAACGGCTTTCAGCGCAGACTCAATCTGGAAAACATCGGCCGCAACCTTGTCGCAATCTGGCATCTGGCCCTGTCCGGGCCGCGCACCCGGAAGATTCTGAATCAGGTGCGTCCCGATCTAGTCATCGGCTGCGGCGGCTATGTGTCCGGCCCGGGGGTGCGCTGCGCCGCCAAGATGGGCATCCACACCGCGCTGCATGAGCAGAACGCCTTCCCCGGCGTGACGAACAAGCTGCTTGCCAGAGAGGTCAACATCGTGCTGGCCGCCAGTGCCGATGCAGTCGAAAAGCTCGGCGCACCGGATAAAACGACCGTTGTCGGCAACCCGGTCCGCCCCGAGGTCCTGACGGCAGACCGCGCCGCCGCCCGTGCCAAGCTGAACGCCGGGGACCGCACAGTCATCCTCAGCTTTGGCGGCAGTCTGGGGGCCGACCGCATCAATCAGGTCGTAGCGGATCTCTGCGCATGGGAAAAGCAGACCGGCCGGAACACGCTGCATCTGCACGCCACCGGCAGCCGCGGCGTCAAGCTGTTTGAGGACCTTGAAAAGGAGAAGGGCTTTGCCCCCAGCGAAAACCTGATCGTGACTGAGTACATCAACAACATGCCCCAGCTGCTGGCAGCGGCTGATCTCGTCATTGCCCGCTCCGGTGCGCTGACGCTGGCAGAGCTGGAAGCCGTGGGCCGCGCCTCGGTGCTGATCCCCAGCCCCAATGTGGCCGAAAACCACCAGTATTATAACGCGCTGGAGCTGCAGAAGGCCGGTGCTGCTGTTGTCATTGAGGAAAAGAACCTGACCGGGGAAGGGCTGGTCAAGACGGTGGAGGAGCTGCTGAACACCCCCGGCAAGCTGGCTGAGATGGGTGCCAACGCCAAGACGCTGGGCAACCCCCACAGTCTGGACCTCATCACCGAAAAGCTGATGGAACTGATGAAGAACTGAAAAGGCAGGCTGTATTTATAGTGCCCTGTCCCGTATGCTAAATCCCAAACGAAAGGAGCCGCTCATATGGGGAACGACCAGCGCAGCCGCAGGCAGAGAACCGTGAGCGGCTCCGGCGCGCAGAACAACCGCCGCAGCCTCGGCAGCCGCATGGGACTGGAAAAGAAGGAGGCACCCCGCAGGGAGCCACCCAACGGCCAGCCCCGCGAGCCACGCGCCAGACGCCCGCAGGCGACCCAGCAGATCAACCCGCAAAAGGCCGGCTACCGCCCCGGCAGCCCCAGAAAGCAGCGGCGCGTAACGCAGGCAGAGCTGATCCGCCAGCGCAACCGCCGCCGCGCACTGGGGATTCTGGGTGTATTGGCCGTATTGGCCGTGGGCGCATTCGTGTCCGTCAATCTGCTTTTCAAGGTCACGATCTTCCGTGTCGAGAATTTCGACCGATCCACCCCGGCTGACACCGGCATCTACACGGAAGAAGAGCTGGTCAACGCCCTCGGCATTGAGAAAAACTCCAATCTTTTCGGCTTCTCCACCGCAGAAAAAACTGCACAGCTTGCGCAGCAGTTCCCGTATCTGGAGCAGGTCGGCGTTGAGATCCAGCTGCCGGCAACGGTCGTTATCAAGGTAGAACCGGCAGTCGAGCGGTTTGCCTGCATGTATGCGGGCGGCTGGATGGTACTGAGCGATTCCCTCAAGATCCTGCGCACCGAGGTGAGCCAGCCCGAGGGACTGATCCTGCTGTCACTGACATTGCCTGCGGACTTTGCACCGGCAGTTGGGCAGAGCATCGTGCCGGAAAGCTACAACTCGCTGCTCGGCGGGGAGCAGGCCACCGCGGAAACAGCAGGTCTGCAGGCCTCGGCTGCACAGACGCTCACAGAGCTGCGGGACGGTCTGCTCTCAAACGGACTGTTTGACGGCGCGACCGCGCTGGACATACGCGACCTGAGTGATATTCAGTTTACCTATCAGAACCGCATACAGGTGCGCCTTGGCAGTGAGATGAACCTCGCCTACAAGCTGCGGCTGGCGGCTGCGGCGCTGGCCGACCCCGAAAAGGGCCTTTCTGCCAGCGATAAGGGTGTGCTGGACATCTCCAACCAGCAGAGCAACGGTGATATCCGCGCGTATTTCTCGCCCGATGACCCTGCACCCACGCCCACGCCCGTACCGGCCGAGACACCGCCTCCGGAAGAATCGGAAGAAAATCAATAAAAAAGGCACCGCCTGCTTTCAATCGTAAGCAGACGGTGCTTTTTTATGCAGCTTTTAGTGGTGTGTACAAGCTGAATCAGACATTCAGCTCGACATGCTGGCCAACATCCTCGGCATTGGCGTCCAGAACAGGCTGAATAACATCGCGCAGGAACTCGGTGACCTGCTCGGCACTGCGGCCGGTGAAGGCCTCGGGGCTAAGCTCAGCCTCAATTTCCTCGCGGCTCAGGCCGAAGGCGGGATCAGCCTCGACACGGGCAATCATGTCGTTGGGCTTGCCCTCCTGCTTGACAACGGCGGCAGCAGCCACGGCATGCTCGCGCAGGCGCTCGTGCAGCTCCTGACGGTCGCCGCCCTTCTTGACGGCCTTCATCATGATGTTCTCGCTGGCCATGAAGGGCAGCTCGGCCATAACGCGGGCGCGCACGACCTTCGGGTAGACGACCAGACCGTCAGAAACATTCAGCAGAATGTTCAGGATGGCGTCTGCCGCAAGGAAGCCCTCTGCCATCGCAATGCGCTTGTTGGCAGAGTCGTCCAGCGTGCGCTCGAACCACTGGGTACCGCTGGTCATGGCGGGGTTCAGCACATCCACCATCAGGTAGCGGCTCAGCGCGCAGATACGCTCGCAGCGCATTGGGTTGCGCTTGTACGGCATGGCGGAGGAACCGATCTGGTTCTTCTCAAACGGCTCCTCCATCTCCTTGAAGTTGGCAAGCAGGCGGATGTCGGTGGCCATCTTCATGGCGCTCTGGCCGAGGCCGGCCACAGCGGACAGAACATTGTAATCCACCTTGCGGCTGTAGGTCTGGCCACAAACCGGCACGACCTTGGCAAAGCCCATCTGGGCGCAGACATCGGCCTCAACGGCCTTGATCTTGGCGGAATCGCCGCTGAACAGCTCCACAAAGCTGGCCTGAGTGCCGGTCGTACCCTTGACGCCGCGCAGGGCCAGCTGGCTGATCTGGTGGTCGATCTCCTCCAGATCCATGTACAGCTCGTTCATCCAAAGGGTGGCGCGCTTGCCGACGGTGGTAAGCTGCGCGGGCTGGCAGTGGGTATAGGCCAGGCAGGGCATGGTTTTGTACTCCTCGGCAAACTTGGCCAGATTGGCCAGCACGCCGATGATCTTCTTGCGCACAAGCTGCAGTGCCTCGCGCATGACGATGACATCGGTATTGTCACCGACATAGCAGCTGGTAGCACCCAGATGGATGATGCCCTTTGCCTTGGGGCACTGCAGGCCGTAGGCATAGACATGGCTCATAACATCATGGCGGACGAGCTTTTCGCGGGCGATGGCATCCTCATAGTTGATATCGTCCTTGTGGGCCTCCAGCTCGGCGATCTGCTCATCAGTGATGGCAAGGCCCTGAGCCTTTTCCGCCTTAGCCAGTGCGATCCACAGCCTGCGCCATGTCTTGAACTTGTTGTCGTCCGAGAAAATATACTGCATCTCATCCGAAGCGTACCGGGTAGAGAAGGGGGAAATGTAACGGTTGTGTTGTGCCATAGGGTCAAATCCTCACAATCTTTAAAACTTATAGTTTCAGTATAGCAGAATCGTTCCGAAATATCAAAGTTTAAAGTAGTTCACGCCGCCCTCAAAGATCGGCTGGTATTTGTCACCGGTGACATTTTTGTAAAGCTGCTCGCCGCTGCGCTCACTGTGGCCCATCTTGCCAAAGACGCGGCCGTCCGGGCTGGTGATGCCCTCGATGGCCAGCACAGAGCCGTTCGGGTTGTAACGCATGTCCATCGTCGGGCGGCAGGTCAGGTCCACATACTGCGTTGCGACCTGACCATTTTCGATCAGCTGGTTCAGCAGCTTTTCGTTGCAGACAAAGCGGCCTTCGCCGTGGCTGATGGCGATCAGATGCTCATCATTGATGTCGCAGCGGCTCAGCCATGGGCTCTTGTTGCTGGCAACGCGGGTACGCACCAGCATGCTCTGATGGCGATGAATCGTGTTGAAGGTCAGCGTCGGGTCCTCCTCGGTAATGGGGCGAATCTCGCCGTAGGGGACAAGGCCCAGCTTGATGAGTGCCTGGAAGCCGTTGCAGATACCTAAGGCCAGACCGTCACGCTGGTTCAGCAGTCGGTTGACCGCATCGGCTACGGCCGGATTGCGGAAGAAGGAGGCAATGAACTTGGCAGAGCCATCGGGCTCGTCACCGCCGGAGAAGCCGCCCGGCAGCATCAGGATCTGCGCCTTATCAAGCTCACGGACAAGTGCCTCGCAGCTCTCGGCAACATCGGCGGGGGACAGGTTCTTCAGCACAAGAATGTGCGGGTCACCGCCTGCACGGCGGAAGGCACGGGCCGTGTCGTACTCGCAGTTGGTGCCGGGGAAGACAGGAATGATGACCCGCGGCGTTGCCAGACGCACGGCGGGGGCCACGCGCTTGTTGGCGGGGCAGTCATGCTCAAGTGCAGGCACAAACTCACCGGCCTTGCGGTAGGGGAAAACAGGCTCAAGCTTGGCTTCCCACAGCTCCTGCAGGCGGGACAGGTCAATGTTGCTGCCCTCGGCCTCCAGCGTATAATCCACAGTGGTAAAGCCGAGGAACTCGCCGGCGGAAGCGTCCAGCAGCTCCAGAATGACCGCACCGTAGGCAGGCTTGAACAGGCTGTTCAGGTCAATGTCATTGGACAACTGCAGGCCGACATGGTTGCCGACACACATCTTGAACAGTGCCTCGGCCACACCGCCGTAGCCGGGGGTGGCAGCGGCCAGAACCTTGCCCTCATCGATCATCTGCTCAACGGTCTTGTAGATCGCAATCAGGCTGCCGATCTCAGGCAGGCCGTTCTTGTAGTTGGGGCGCAGAATAACAACAGAGCTGTTCGCCTTCTTGAACTCAGGGCTCTGCACATCGCGGGTGTTGCCGATGGCAGTGGCAAAGCTGACCAGCGTCGGGGGCACATCCAGCCCCTCAAAGCTGCCGGACATCGAGTCCTTGCCGCCGATCGAGGCGATGCCCAGACCCATCTGGGCATCCAGCGCACCAAGCAGGGCGGCCATCGGCTTGCCCCAGCGCTCGGGCTTATCGTTCATATGCTCAAAATATTCCTGGAACGTCAGGTACATATCCTCGTGGTGGAAGCCCGCGCAGACCAGCTTGGTCACGCTCTCGACCACGGCCATATACGCGCCGCGGTAGGGGTCAGCCTCAGTCAGATAGGGGTTAAAGCCCCACGCCATGCCGCTGCAGGTGGTTGTTTCGCCGTCAACGGGCAGCTTGGCGGCCATAGCCATTGTGGGGGTCAGCTGGTACTTGCCGCCGTAGGGCATCAGCACGGTCGCGGCGCCGATGGTGGAGTCAAAGCGCTCGCCCAGACCCTTCTGGCTGCAGACATTCAGGTCGCTGACCATAGACTCGAGCTTTTCCTCAAAGGTGGCGCCGGCAAACTGCGGCTGCCAGACATGGCCGGGCAGAATATGTGCGCTGGCGTGGCGCTCGGCACCGTTGGAGTTCAGGAACTCACGGGAAAGGTCAACGATGGTCTTGCCGTTCCAGACCTCGCGCATCCGCTTCTCCTCGGTCACGGTGGCAACGATGGTCGCCTCAAGGTTTTCCTCGGCGGCGTACTTCATAAAGGTCTCGGCATCCTCGGAAGCCACGGCCACAGCCATGCGCTCCTGGCTTTCGGAGATCGCCAGCTCGGTGCCGTCCAGACCCTCGTATTTGCGGGTGACCTTGTTCAGGTCGATGTGCAGGCCGTCAGCCAGCTCGCCGATGGCAACGGACACACCGCCCGCGCCGAAGTCGTTGCAGCGCTTGATCAGGCGGCAGGCGTCCTCGCGGCGGAACAGACGCTGCAGCTTGCGCTCAATAGGGGCGTTGCCCTTCTGCACCTCGGCACCGCAGGTCTCAAGGCTCGTCAGCTTGTGTGCCTTGGAGGAGCCGGTTGCACCGCCCACACCGTCACGGCCGGTGCGGCCGCCCAGCAGGATGACCACATCGCCGGGGGCGGGTTCCTCGCGGCGGACATGGCTGGCCGGGGTGGCACCCACGACGGCGCCAATCTCCATGCGCTTAGCGGCGTAGCCGGGGTGATACAGCTCTGCAACCTGACCTGTGGCAAGGCCAATCTGGTTGCCGTAGCTGGAATAACCGGCGGCAGCGGTCGTGACCAGCTTGCGTTGGGGCAGCTTGCCGGGCATCGTTTCAGAGACAGGCTTCAGCGGGTCGGCTGCGCCGGTCACGCGCATAGCCTGATAGACATAGCTGCGGCCGGACAGCGGGTCGCGGATGGCACCACCGATGCAGGTTGCGGCACCGCCGAACGGCTCGATCTCGGTGGGGTGGTTATGGGTCTCGTTCTTGAAGAGGAAGAGCCAGTCCTGCTGCTCGCCGTCCACATCGCACTTGATTTTGACGGTGCAGGCGTTGATCTCCTCGCTCTCGTCGAGGTTCTTGAGGATGCCGCGCTGCTTTAGAGCCTTGGCACCGATCGTGGCGCAGTCCATCAGGGTGCGATTCTTCTTGTCGCGGCCAGTCTCGGCGCGCAGCGCCATATAACGGTCAAAGGCGGCCTGTACCAGCTCGTCATCGATTTTGACATCGTCAATGATCGTGCCGAAGGTGGTGTGGCGGCAGTGGTCAGACCAGTAGGTGTCGATCAGCCGGATCTCGGTGATGGTGGGGTCGCGGTGCTCGGATTTGAAGTAATCCTGACAGAACACGATGTCGGCGTGATCCATAGCCAGACCCTTCTCGGTGCGGAATGCCTCCAGTGCGTCATCGTCCAGCGCGGTGAAGCCGTTCAGCGTCTCGACCTCGGTGGGGATGGCAAACTCCATCTTCAGGGTGGCGCGCTCCTCAAGGGCGGCCTCGCGGGCCTCGACCGGGTTGATGACATACTTTTTAATAGCGGCCAGATCATCGGCAGTCAGCTCGCCGTCCAGCAGATAGACGCGGGCAGAGCGGACATCCGGGCGCTCGCCCTGACTCAGCAGCTGGATGCACTGGCTGGCAGAGTCGGCGCGCTGGTCAAACTGACCGGGCAGGTACTCGACCGCAAAGACCGTTTTGGCCTCGGGCAGGGTGTCGTAGGTCACATCCACCGGCGGCTCGCAGAACACGGTGGGGATGGCCTGCTGGAACAGCGTGCTGTCGATACCCTCGACATCATAGCGGTTCAAAAGACGCAGGCCGGTCAGATTTTTGATGCCGACCAGATCGACAAGCTCATGGAGCAGACCCTGCGCTTCGCCATCAAAGCCGGGCTTCTTCTCGACATAAATACGATATACCATACTATTTCCTCCTGAGAGTTGATTTTGCAGGAAGTGACGGACGGAAAGCCTTCCCCCTTGGGGGAAGGTGGCCGAGGCCCCGTCCGAGGCCGGATGAGGGGAAGGTGTACCGCTATATCCCGTTGACGGATTGCTGCGGAAAGTTTGCCCTCATCAGTCACCTTCGGTGACAGCTTCCCCCGATGGGAAAGCTTTTTACTGCATTGCGGCCAATGCCCGTGCGCCGATGTCGCTGCGCTTGTGCAGCTTGTCAAAGTGGATGCTCTCGGTTGCGGCGTAAGCCTTTTTCAGGGCCTCGGGCAGGGTGTCGGCAGTGGCAGTTACGCCCAGCACACGGCCGCCGTTCGTGACAAGGCGGCCCTCCTTGACGGCGGTGCCGGCGTGGTAGACGGTCACATCGGCGGCGTCCAGCTGGCCGTTGTCAAGACCGGTGATCTCCTTGCCCTTCTCGTAAGAAAGGGGATACCCGCCGCTGGCGAGGATGACACAGGCCGCCGCGCCGTCGCGGAATTTGACCTCGGTGTCGGCCAGCGTGCCGTTCGTCGTTGCCTCCATCACGGTCAGCAGATCGCTCTCCAGCAGGGGCAGCACGACCTGCGTCTCGGGGGCGCCGAAGCGACAGTTGTACTCGATGACCTTGGGGCCGTCGGGCGTCAGCATCAGGCCGAAGTAGAGACAACCCTTGAAGGGGCAGCCCTCAGCCTGCATGGCGGCCACTGTGGGCAGGAAGATATCCTTCATGCAGCGGTCGGCCATCTCGGGCGTGTAGTAGGGGTTCGGGGCCACAGTGCCCATGCCGCCGGTGTTCAGACCCTCGTCATGATCCAGTGCGCGCTTGTGGTCCATGCTGGAAACCATCGGCTTGACGGTCTTGCCGTCGCAGAAGGACAGCACACTGACCTCGGGGCCGGTCAAAAACTCCTCAACAACGACATGGTTGCCGGACGCACCGAACTTTTTGTCCAGCATGATCTCCTTGACGCCGTCAGCAGCCTCCTGCTCGCTCTGGCAGATCAGCACGCCCTTGCCGAGCGCCAGACCGTCTGCCTTGATGACTACGGGGTACTTGCCCTCGGCCCTGATGTAGTCCATGACCTTTTCAGGATCATCGAATGTCTCATATTTGGCGGTGGGGATGCCGTACTTCTTCATTAAATCCTTGCTGAATACCTTGCTGGCCTCGATGCGCGCCGCAGCCTTGTCCGGGCCGAACGCGGGAATGCCGACAGCGGCCAGTGCGTCCACCATGCCCAGCGCCAGCGGGTCGTCCTGTGCAACGACCACATAGTCAAAGGCTTCATCCTTGGCAAACTGCACCATGGCGTCCACATCAGTGGCGGGGATAGCCTTGCAGCGGGCATCATAGCTGATGCCGCCGTTGCCGGGTGCGCACCAGATCTCGGTGCAGCGGGGGCTTTTTTTCAGCGCGCGGATGATGGCGTGCTCACGCCCGCCGCCGCCTACAACCAGAATTTTCATGATGTGACCTCCTAACATAAGGCTTCCCCCAGGACGACCGCTGTCCCCGAAGGGGACGGATGAGGGGTGGTCTTGCCGCAATATCCCATGTGCGGGTGGCTGCGATACTGCTGCCCCTCATCCGGCCTCGGTCGGAGCCTCGGCCACCTTCCCCCGCAGGGAAAGGCACACCTCTTACAAACATCAACAGCCCGCGACGACAAAACGCCGCAGGCGCGTTGAAAAATGCTTAGTGGTGGAACAAGCGGATGCCGCAGAACGCCATCGCAATGCCGTACTTGTTGCAGGTGTCAATCACCTGTGCATCGCGGATGGAGCCGCCCGGCTGCACAATGGCAGTCACGCCGCTGCGGCGTGCGCGCTCAATGTTGTCGCCGAACGGGAAAAAGGCATCGCTGCCAAGGCTGACGCCGGTCACGGCATCCAGCCATGCGCGCTTCTCCTCAGCAGTCAGCGGAGCGGGCTGCTCGGTAAAGGTCTCAGCCCACACATCATCACCGATGACATCCTCCGGCGTTTCGCCGATATAGACATCAATGGCATTGTCGCGGTTGGGCTTGGCAATATCCTCGCGGAAGGGCAGGCCCAGCACCTTCGGCATGTGGCGCAGCTGCCAGTTGTCGGCCTTCTGGCCTGCCAGACGGGTACAGTGTACGCGGCTCTGCTGGCCGGCGCCCACACCGATGGTCTGGCCGTCCTGCACATAGCAGACGCTGTTGGACTGGGTGTATTTCAGCACGATCAGGCTGATGATAAGATCGCGGCGCTGCTCGGCGCTCAGGGTCTTGTTCTCGGTGACGAGGTTCTGCAGCATCGTGGCATCGGAAATCTCCAGATCCTGACGGCCCTGCTCAAAGGTCACGCCAAAGACGGTGCGGGTCTCAAGAGGCTGCGGCTCATAGCCGGGGTCGATGGCAACGATGTTGTAGTTGCCCTTCTTCTTGCCCTTGAGGACCTCGAGGGCATCGGCATCGTAGCCGGGGGCAATGATGCCGTCGGAAACCTCATGCTGGATGAGCTTCGCGGTGGCCAGATCGCAGACATCGGAAAGTGCGATCCAGTCGCCGAAGCTGGACATCCGGTCGGCACCGCGGGCGCGGGCATAGGCGCAGGCCAGCGGGGAAAGCTCGGTCTCGGGCGCAATGTGGTACATGGCGCGCAGCGTGTCATCCAGCGGCAGGCCGATGGCCGCACCGGCGGGGGAGACATGCTTGAAGCTGGCAGCGGCGGGCAGGTCCAGCGCCTTCTTCAGGTCGCGCACCAGCTGCCAGGAGTTGAAGGCATCCAGAAAGTTGATGTAGCCGGGGCGGCCGTTCAAAATCTGAACCGGCAGCTCGGAGCCGTCAGCCATATAGATGCGGGCAGGCTTCTGGTTGGGGTTGGTGCCGTATTTCAGCTGAAATTCGTTCATGTTAGCCCTCCACAGCGGTGTATTTGTTCAGAATAATATCCTCGTAGCTGCCGGTCTCCAGTGCAATGCTGCGCACAAAGAGGCTGACCTTGTTGTCATCGTTCAGGCTGGCCCACAGCTGCTTGGCAAACTGGTCGGCATCGTTCGTGTCGATGGCAACGCGCAGCGGCTCCCCCGCAAAGCTGGGGATGGGCGCACCGTTCTTGACATAGGTGCTGATGAAATGTCCCTCACCGGCCACAGGCTGGGGGTAGTCGAAGGTCTGGCGCTGGACGCTGGCGGCGTTGCCCTCGTTGGATTTGACAATGGAGAGCTTGTAGCCGCCGCGGCGCATATCCACCACGCCGGAGATGCGCGGCGTAAAATTGGGGGCATCATCCTCATAGGTGCGGGTGGCCAGCGCTGCCTCAAAGCTGTAGCCGGGGAAGAGATTGCCGTTCATGAACTGTGCAATCGTATCGGTCTGGTCGCCATTGGTCACAACGGTGGTCTCCCGCAGGGTCAGCACCGCATTGTAGATGATCAGATGCGGATCCTCCAGCTTGGCGGGATCGGCGGCTACCGTGCGGATGCCGCCCGTGATCGGCTCAAACACACGGTTGCGGCTGTTGGCGCTGCGGCCCATGATCCAATAGGCAACAAATGCTTTCTGGCCATCGGGGCTCTGGCCCAGCACAATGCCGCGGCCGGGGTAGTCGTTCCCGGCAAGATATTTATAGATGTTCTTTTTCATGGTTTATACCTCGTCACTGCACACCATGGCCAGCGCCTTGGGCAATAGCTGCCACTCGGCCTCGACCATGACGCGCTTCTGCAAAGTCTCGGGGGTGTCGCCGGGCTGTACAGCCACAGCCTTCTGCAGCAGGATCGGCCCGCCGTCGCATTCCTCGTTGACAAGATGGACGGTGGCACCGGTCAGCTTGACGCCGCGGGCCAGCGCAGCCTCATGCACTTTCAGCCCATAGAAGCCCGGCCCGCAGAAGCTGGGGATCAGGCTCGGGTGGACATTCAGGATCCGGTTGCGGTAGGCCGCAATGACCTTTTCGCCCAGCACGCTCAGGAAGCCTGCCAGCACGACCACATCAATGTCATGGGCCTGCAAAACGCCCAGCAGGGCAGCGTCAAAATCGGCGCTGTCTGCATACTCCTTACGGCTGACAACAGCGCTCTCCACGCCGAAATTGGCGGCCCGCTCCAGCGCGTATACGCCGGGCTTGCTGGCAATGACCAGCGTGATCTTTCCGTCAGGGTTTTCGCCGCGGCGCTCACTTTCCAGCAGGGCCTGCAGGTTGGTGCCGCCGCCCGATACCAGTACCGCTACACGCTTCATACCAGCTCGACCCCGTCACCCTCAACAATGGTGCCCAGACGGTAGGCGTCCTGACCGTTGGCCTGCAGGATCTCAATGGTCTTGTCTGCATCCTCGGCGGCTACGGTCAGCACCATGCCGACACCCATGTTGAAGGTGTTGAACATGTCATGCTCGGTGATGCCGCCCTCACGCTGCATTACCTCAAACAGGGCAGGGGTGCGCACATCGGCCTTGGCGATGCGGGCTGCACAGCCCTTCTTCAGGCTGCGGGGGATATTCTCATAGAAGCCGCCGCCCGTGATGTGGGACACACCCTTGACCGTGACCTGCTCCATGACAGCCAGAACCGGCTTGACATAGATCTTGGTGGGGGCCAGCAGGGCCTCGCCCAGCGGCTTGTCCATGCCGTCAAAGGTCTTTTTCAGTACATCGGGGTCATTGTCGATGTCAAAAATTTTGCGCACCAGCGAGAAACCGTTGGAGTGTACACCGGTGGAGGGCAGGGCAATTATGACATCACCGGGCTGCATCGTGGAGTTGTCAAGGATCTTGGCCTTATCCACAACGCCAACCGTGAAGCCGGCCAGATCGTACTCCTCCTCCGGCATCATGCCGGGATGCTCGGCGGTCTCGCCGCCTACCAGAGAGCAGCCCGCCTGCACGCAGCCCTCGGCTACGCCCTTGACGATCTCGGCAATCTTCTCAGGGATGTTCTTGCCGCAGGCAATGTAATCCAAAAAGACCAGCGGCTTGGCACCGGCGCAGATGACATCATTGACGCACATGGCCACGCAGTCGATGCCGATGGTGTCATGCTTGTCCAGCAGCATGGCGATGCGCAGCTTGGTGCCGACGCCGTCCGTGCCGGAGATCAGGACCGGATGCTCAATGCCGGTGCAGTCCAGCTCAAACAGACCGCCGAAGCCGCCCAGACCGCCAATGCAGTTCTCCGTCATCGTGCGTGCAACATACTGCTTCATCAGCTCTACTGAGCGGTATCCGGCGGTAATATCCACGCCCGCAGCGGCGTAGCTGGCAGAATAACTTTTTTCCATAATCGAAATATCTCCCTTGCGAATGGATTCGTAGGGGCGGATTTCCTATCCGCCCGTGGGTGAGATTGCCGTTTGCAGGCGCATAGGAAATGCGCTCCTGCGGTTACAATTTCTTATTCGGGTTCGACACGCTCAACGGCTTGTCGTAGATGATCTCCATCGTCTCGGTGGACCGGATATTTGCCGGTAAAGCAGCCGGTGCAGTAGCCGCAGCTGCTGTGGATGCCCAACTGCTGAACATGCTCAATGCTCAGGTAGCCCAGCGAATCAGAGCCGACCATCTCGTTGATCTCCTCGACCGTGTGGCCGGTGGCAATCAGATCCTTTTCGTCAGGAATGTCGGTGCCGAAGTAGCAGGGGTGGGCAAAGGGCGGGGCGCTGATGCGGTAATGCACTTCCTTGGCACCGGCCTCGCGCAGCAGGCGGATGGTGCGGGCGCTGGTCGTGCCGCGCACGATCGAGTCATCGACCAGCACAACGCGCTTGCCCTTGACGGTGGCGGAGATGGCGTTCAGCTTGATGCGCACGCTGCTCTCACGCTGGGCCTGGGTGGACTGGATAAAGGTGCGGCCGACATACTTGTTCTTGATAAAGCCGACGCCGTAGGGGATACCGCTCTCCTGCGCATAGCCGAGCGCGGCGTCCAGACCGGAATCCGGTGCGCCGATGACAACATCGGCCTCCACAGGATGCTCCTGCGCAAGGAAACGACCGGCCTGCAGGCGGGCCTCATGCACGCAGGTGCCCTCGATGATGGAATCGGGGCGGGCAAAGTAGATGTACTCAAACACGCACAGGGTGTGGGGGGCGGTGCCGCAGTGATCTTCGATGCTGCGCAGACCCTCGTGGTCGGCAATCACGATCTCACCGGGCTTGACATCGCGCACAAACTTGGCACCCACTGCATCCAGCGCGCAGCTCTCGCTGGCGAAGGCCCAGCCGGAGCCATCGGGCAGCTCGCCGATGCAGAGCGGGCGGAAGCCGTGCGGGTCGCGCGCGGCGATAAGCTTGGTGTGGGTCATGATGACCAGACTGTAAGCACCCTCAATGTCATCCATCGTGCGGCTGACAGCCATCTCGATATTGGGGGTCAGCAGACGGTTCTGGGTCAGCAGGTAGGCAATTACCTCGGTGTCGGAGGTGCCGTGGAAGATAGAACCGCTCATCTCCAGCTTGCGGCGCAGCTTGGGGGCGTTGACCAGATTGCCGTTGTGGCAGACAGCCATGGCGCCCTTGCAGTGATGCAGGATCATCGGCTGCGCGTTGGACCGGCTGCGCTGACCGGCGGTGGCATAGCGCACATGGCCGGTAGCCATCTTGGCACCATGCGGCAGCTCCTCCAGCACGCGCTTGGTGAAAACCTCGCTGACAAGGCCCAGATCGCGGTAGCCGGAAAGCACACCGTCCACATTCAGGGCGATGCCGCAGCTCTCCTGCCCACGGTGCTGCAGCGCGTACAATGCGCTGTAGACGGCGCTGACCATATCGGTCGCGCCGGTTTTATCGTAGATACCAAAGACGCCGCACTCCTCGTGCAGGCCCTCGGCATAATGGGAAAATTCGCTCATCTTTTGCTCCATTTATCGGAATGTAAAATACCGTAGGGGCGGATTCTATATCCGCCCGGGGTAGGATGCCTCTTGCGGGCGCATATGGAATGCACCCCTACGGAAAAGGCGCATAATGGAATGTGCGGCAGCCTGAGGGCAGGCCACGCTGCACCTCACCTGTAAAAATGGCTTAGCCCAGCAGGCGCTTCATGACCTCCTGATAGGCGTCGGCCTCACCGCCCATGTTGCGGCGGAAGAGGTCCTTGTCCAGATGGGCACCGGTGGTGGCATCCCAGAAGCGGCAGGTGTCGGGGCTGATCTCATCTGCCAGAATGATGGTGCCGTCAGGCAGGCGGCCGAACTCGAGCTTGAAGTCAACCAGACGGATGTTGGCGTCCAGCATGATCTTCTTCAGCACTTCGTTGACCTTGAAGGCGTACTTGGCGATGGTGTCCAGCTCCTCCTGGGTGGCCAGGTCAAGAGCCAGGGCGTAGTAGTGGTTGATGAACGGATCATGCAGATCATCGTTCTTGTAGCTGTACTCGAGAATGGGGGTCTTGAAAACCTTGCCCTCGGGCACGCCCATGCGCAGGCTGAAATGACCGGCGGCAACATTGCGCACGATGACCTCCAGAGGAACGATCTCGACCTTCTTCACGAAGGTGTCGCGGTCGTTGACTTCCTCGACATAATGGGTGGGGATGCCCTCTTTTTCCAGCTTCTGCATCAGAGCGTTGGACAGCTTGTTGTTGACGATGCCCTTGTCGCGGATGGTGCCCTTCTTCTCGCCGTCACCGGCGGTGGCATCGTCCTTATAGTGGACCATGACGATCTCGGGATCATTGGTGGAGAAAACCTGCTTTGCCTTGCCCTCGTACAGCTGCTCTTTGACTTCGTAGTTCATGATAAACGCTCCTTTTATAGATTGATGATGGATAAACAAGTGTGACGGACTTACAGCGCGGCGGCCTCAGCGGCGATGGCTGCGTCCTTTTTTGCAATGGCGGCGGCGGTGTCAGCCCGGAACGCATCCAGCTTTTCAGCCAGCGCGTCATCAGCCACGGCGAGGATCGCCACAGCCAGATAAGCTGCATTTTTGGCACCGTTCAGCGCCACGGTCGCAACGGGGAACCCGCTGGGCATCTGCACGGTGGCCAGCAGGGCATCCAGACCGTCCATGGCACCGCCCTTCATCGGGATGCCCACAACGGGCAGCGTGGTGTTGGCGGCAAAGGCCCCGGCCAGATGGGCAGCCATACCGGCTGCGCACAGGATGACGCCGTACCCGTTGGCGCGGGCCGACTTCGCAAAGGCGGCGGCAGCCTCCGGCGTGCGGTGGGCGGAAAGAATGTGGGCCTCATACGGCACGCCGAATTCCTTCAGTACCGTGCAGGCGGACTTGACTACCGGCCAATCACTGTCAGAGCCCATGATGATCGCAACTTTTTTCATGCGGTTAATAACCTCCCTTACAAAGCAAAACAGCGCAGTGGCCTGTCAGGGTACACTGCGCTGCGGTCATAATGTGAAAAGGGTATGATGGTACAGAACGCCCGCGCCAAAACCAAGCTGCTGCATTGCAATTGCCACGGAAGATCCTCCTTTATATAAAGTAAGATATTGTCCTGTGCTTTAAGTGTAAACTCTGGGAAAAGAAAATGCAAGCACCCCGCGGACATTTCAGCCAAACTACCACCCGGCCGGGTTTTAAACAGTACTTTTTGTCGTTTTTGATGGGTTATTCAGGGCAAATGTCATACTTTGTATAATACCGCAAAATCCTGTTTGCCGATACGCCGGAAGCTATGCGGCAGAACCTGCTGAATAAGTTTTCTGCAATATTCGGCGCAAATGTCGCCCTGCATCAAAAAAGCTGCGCAGGCAGGTGTTTTCCTGTCTGTGCAGCTTTGGTAAAGCTGTGCGGTTAGGTTTGCGCCCCTTATGCATGGCGCTTTTTATCCAGACGGATCTTGTCCGAAATCATTGCAATAAATTCAGAGTTCGTGGGCTTGCCGCGGAGATTGTGAATCGTATAGCCAAAGTAGCTGTTCAGTGTGTCCACATCACCGCGATCCCATGCCACCTCAATGGCGTGACGGATGGCACGTTCCACACGGCTGGCGGTGGTCATGTTGCGCTTGGCGATCTCCGGATAAAGGCGTTTTGTGACGGCATTGATGTAGCCGTGGTCCGCGATGGTCAGCAGGATGGCATCGCGCAGAAACTGATAGCCCTTGATGTGGGCCGGCACACCGATCTGGTGCAGGATCTCGGTGACCGTCAGCTCATCACTGTCGAGCGAGGTGAGCTGCGGGCGGGCCGTGTTGCCTGCGGCCTTCAGCACACGGCTGACCAGCACGGTCTCGTCAAACGGCTTGACGAAGAAGAACGAAAATCCGCTGTCCAGCAGCTCCTGCTCGATCTCCTCGCTCTGGAAGGCCCCGGTAACGAAGAAGGTCGTGCGGGTGCTGCTGGTGTTCTGAGACTCGTAGCGCTGCTTGACAGTGATGGCGTCCAAGTCCGGCATAAAGGCATCCAGCAGCACAGCCTGCGGATGGATCGTCAGCAGGGTCTCCAGAGCTTTGGCACCGTTCTTTTCGCAGATGGTCACTGAGACGCCCTTTTCCTCCAGAACATGGCGGCAAAGTGCAGACACCTGCGGGTCCGTGTCGGTCATTACAAATTTGATCTTTTCCATCGTCACATATCCTCCATACTTTCTGAGTTGCGCGTTGTCCGCGCATCGACCCCGTTTTGATGGGCTCCTCGTTTACAATGGAAATTTTACCATAAATTACCAGCTTTCGCAAGTGGTTCGACACGACTTTTCTCTTATTTAAGCAAACTTTCGTTCGACAGCTTTCTCTCTATTTCGCCGTATTTCGGCACAGATTTACACAATCCTGCTCAATTTTACGCTTTTTGCACGCTTTCGGCCGCAGGGCGCGGCGGTCAGGCTTTTTTCTGCTTTTCCCGGCGGTGAATTCAGGCGGCAGCGTCTGCCTTTTCCAGCATCGTAGCCGCAAAGATCGCATACCCCTTCGCAGGGTCGTTTACCAGCACATGGGTCAGCACTGCGGCAAGGCGGCCATTCTGCACAATCGGTGAGCCGCTCATTCCCTGTACGATACCGCCCGTCTTTTCAAGCAGCGTCTGATCGGTTACGCGGATCAGCAGATTGCGGTTTGGGTCTGTTCCGGTCATGGTCACCCGCTCAATGCGCACGGCATAGGCTTTGGCGGCCGTTCCCTCCACGGTGGCCCAAAGCTCGGCGGGGCCTGTGGTGACCTCCTGCAGGTTGGCGACTTCCACGCTTTGCCCCGCTGCCGGGCCGCTGTAGCTGCCGTACACCCCCGCCGCATCGTTGGCCAGCACTCTGCCGACCGGCGATGCTGCAAACTCCCCGCGCAGTTCGCCCGGGCTGCCAGCAGCGCCGCGGACACAGCCCGTGACCGTCACCGGCACAATCTCACCGGAGAGCAGTGTCAATTCCGCGCCGGTGTCGGCATCGCTGATGGAATGGCCCAGCCCGGCAAAGGTGCCGTGCAGGGGGTCGATAAAGCTGAGCGTCCCGATACCCGCCCCCGAATCCCGCACCCAGATGCCTGCCTTGTAGCAGCCGTTCTCGTCCCGGGTCGGCGTCAGCACCGCCGTACATTGGCTTTCGCCGCGTCTGTAAAGCACAGTCAGCGGCGCACCGCTCGCCGCCTGTATGGCGCTGGTCAGATCCTCATTGCTGCGCACCGGCTGCCCATTTGCCGAGATGATGAGATCCCCCAGCCGCAGCCCCGCCGCCTTGGCGGGATTCTCGCTGCCCAGCGCCGTGTACCGGTCGGAGAATGCCACGACCAGCGCGCCATCGGAAAACAGCTTGACCCCGAAGGGGGTACCGCACAGCTGCACCGTGCGCCGCGCCGTGGTGACTGCACGCACCGTCTTGACAGGAACCACGCCGAACAATGCCAGCGTAACATTGCTGCTTGTGTCAGGCGCTGTGCTGTCCGCAGGCACAGCGCCCTGCTTTTTGCGTGCAGAAAGATACGGCAGCGAAGCGATGCGCAGCTCTGCTGCCGGTTCATCGGTGTAAAGTGTATCCGGCAAAGCCGCTGCCAAGCCGGCTATGACTGCCGCTCCCAGCAGTGCCAGCAGCGCAGCTGCTGCCGCCGCCAACCGCCATTTTCTTTGCATCTGCATCCCTCACTTTGGGATAGCATGTGCAGACAACAGGCGGATTATGTCGGCTATTCTTCACTAGACAGCAAAAAACAGCGCAGATAAGCAATTACGCCCATCTGCGCTGTTATTTTTATGGTGCAGCCAACAGGACTTGAACCTGCACGTCTTGGACACTGGACCCTAAAACCAGCGCGTCTGCCAATTCCGCCATGGCTGCACAGCAGTATTAGTGTAGCAACTTTGGCGTGTTTTGTCAATGGTCTTATTCCGTCGTATCGGCCGGAATGACACCGCTTGCATCGGTGCTGACAGGGTCAGCATAAACGGCATAGCGCTGGGTCGTATGGGTCAGGATACCGAAGGGATAGCAGGTGTACAGGATGACGCTGGGCTCGGTTGCCCCCAGACGCACCTTGTCGATGTCGGTTTCCAGAATGACCTGCATGTCGGTCACCTGATAGGTGAAATCACCCCAGTCGGTTTCCAGATGGATCATTGCCCCAAGCTGAACGGAGCCGAGGTCTGAAAAGTAGGTGCCCGTATGCGCACCGATCAGAACGGTGCCGTTCTCGCCGGGCAGCACGCAGTCGCTCTCTGCGCGGCAGCCGGCGCCCCGGCTGAACTGGTTCTCGCTGTCACCCCAATAGAGCGCGCAGTCCACCTTGGTGCCCTCGACCCAGATGCGGCCCAATTTATCCCCGTAAGAAACTGTGTCATGCGCGGCCTGCGCGGCATCGACCTGCTCCTGCCGCTTTGCGGCGGCTGC
>OGPC01000770.1_pt1 | contig 26339 bp, 26 predicted proteins | sample 1552911 | NCBI WGS metagenome assembly OGPC01 (sample SAMEA2580248, study PRJEB22360) | human gut metagenome | biome: human gut; feature: human-associated habitat; material: faeces | place: Denmark | collected 2008/2010 | reverse complement strand
TCCGGCTGTGGAGGAAAAGCTGGTTCCGTCGATGGAGATGGAAATCTCCTCCTCCGCCATGGATCCTACATACTCCTCCAGCTTCCCGGAGGCCTCCTCCGCCGTCTGCCCGGAAAAATCAAGAGCCTCGTCTCCTGCCCCCGCCACAGAAAATCCCTCCGGAAGGATTCCCGCCTCTGCCTTCACAGGCTGCATAAATAAAATTCCGGCTGACAGAGCTGCTGTCAGGCCGGCTGTCCATAAATTCCTCTTCATACGCTGGAAAACTCCTCTTCCCTAAAATAAGGAGGATAAGCCTGCGATCACAGTTCCCCCTACCATGGTTATGAGAATGATCACAACCATAATCGTAGTGATAATCTTCTTTGACTTGTTATTTCCCATAAACATACGTCTCTCACCTCTTTTTCATTCTTCCGTACTGAAATATGATTTTATCTGTCATCCTGGACGCCTCGCTGCGCGTCAGGTATTCTATGTCAACAGATAGGTTTATTCTATGATATTTTGCCAATTCCCGCAAGCCTTCTTTTTGCTTTTTTGAGGCCGGCTGTTCCCTTTTTACCTTATAAATCAGGGGCTTTGGCAAAAAAGTCTCCTCATGTCCGGAAATGTTCAGAGCCCTGATTTTCTGATACAGGAAATGGGCCATTCTGGCGTCTGAGAGCGCCCGGTGGGCCGTCTCCTCTGGAACCTGATACCAGGCGCAGGCGGCGGACAGATTCTTTTTCTCCTCCTCTGGCATGAACCGGCGGCAGAGTCCCAGCGTATCAATGCCCGTCCTCTCAAAAGGAAAGCCTGCGTTGACTGCGGCCCGCTTTAAAAAACTGTAATCAAAGATCACATGGTGGCCCAGAATCGGAAGATCGCCGCAAAAGTCCATCACCTGGCCGATGACAGACTCTATATCCGGCGCCTCTGAAAGCATTTCGTCCGTAATGCCTGTCAGCGCTGTGATCCGCTCCGGAAGGGGCTGGTGAGGATGAATAAGCAGGGAAAGCTCCTTCTCTATCTCCCCGTCCCTCACCCGGCAGGCTCCAATCTCTATGATTTTATCGCGCTTCGGATCCAGTCCTGTGGTCTCCAGATCCAGCGCCAGATAGGAGTTTCCCGCCTGGGCAGGCGTCTCCTTCCGTTTCTCCTCCATCACAGCTTCTCCTCTTTTCCAGGACATTCCTCCCTCAGAAAGCAGTCCCGGCATCTGGGGGTTCTGGCTGTGCAGATCGTTCTTCCCAGCGTAATAATGTGGATATTCCACAGAATCCAGTGATCTTTTGGCAGCACCTTCATCAGCTCATACTCGATTTTCTCCGGATCCTCCTCCTTCGCGAGCCCCAGCTTTCTGGAAATCCGCTTTACGTGGGTGTCCACCACAATACTGGGTTCATTGTAAATATTGCCGCGGATTACATTGGCCGTCTTCCTGCCCACTCCTGCCAGAGTCAGCAGATCCTCCATCCGTTCCGGAACCTGGCCGCCGAACCGCTCCACCAGCGCCTGGCAGCAGGCAATGATATTCTTCGCCTTGGAATGGTAAAAGCCGATGGAGTGGATATCCTGCTCCAGCTCCCTCTGATCGGCGGCGGCAAACTTCTCCAGCGTGTCGTATTTTTTAAACAGAGTCTCCGTCACGATATTTACCCTGGCGTCCGTACACTGGGCGCTCATAATCACGGCGATTAAGAGCTGCCACGGCGTCTCGTGGTTCAGGTAGCAGCGGTACTCTGTGCCGTATTCCTGGTCAAGCAGCTCAAGGATTCTCTTCACCCGATCCGCCTTCTGGGCCTTCGTCTCTCGTCTCACAGCTATTGTTCCCCTTTTTCGTAAAAATGATAAATGATCTTTTGCTTCCTTCTTTCGCCCGGCTCTGCCGTTTCGTTATCCCCCCTGATTCTGCCTGCCTCAATGGTTCTGGCATTTCCGAGAAGCGCGTCCCGGCACAGATAGTCAAACACCAGCATCCGGCCGTCTCTCATAATCTCCATGTGGGCCATCCGGCTCATCTGCCTGGAATCATACCCTTCATATCCTGTCAGACAGCGCGGTTCCTTCCCCTCCCTGATAAAAAACTGCTTTATTTCCTCCTTGAATGGAGACAGATCTCTCGCAAAGGAGGGGCGGCTCTTGGCGTTTTCGCGAAGGTAAAGATCCTCTGTCAGCAGGTCCCGGTACAGCTCCAGACGGTCTGCCGGTTCCTCTGTCCGGTCTTCTGTCTGGCCTTCTGTCTGGCCTTCTGTCTGAGCGCTGGTCTGCACACCTGTCTGAGGTCTCTTCCCCAGCGTTTTCTCAATAAACGCAAAGAGAATCTCGTACCTGGCGTTCCTGCTGTGGCTGACCGCCGAAAGTCCCTCTTCTCTGTAGTATTCCCGCAGAGACTCGTACATGTCAAAGGGCGATAAAAACTCCGTCTGCAGCTCCTTCACAGTATTTCTGAACTGGCCGCTGTTGTAGTAGATTTCCACCATCTCCTCCACGCCCTTCAGCCGGATCAGTTCCCCGTAAGACAGCCATCTGGTGGCCAGCACCTCGTAGGGAGGCGTGTCTCTGAATAGAAGGCCGTAGTCCTGCGCCTTCTCCTCCATATAGGAGCCGGAGAGCACCTTCAGAAAGCCCAGCTGCAGCTGTTCCGGCTCCATGGCGTAAACCTGGTTAAAGGAACGCTTAAAGGACTCGTATCCCTCCCATGGCAGTCCTGCGATTAAATCCAGATGCTGGTGGATATTTCCAAACCCGTTGATCTGACTGACGTGAGACTCCAGTTTTCCCAGATCCATCCACCGCCTGATCTCCCGGATCGTGTCCGGGTTCGTGGTCTGAACGCCAATCTCCAGCTGAACCAGCCCAGGGCGCATCTGGGACAGCAGAGAAAGCTCCTCCTCCGACAGCAGATCTGCTGAAATCTCGAAATGAAAGTTTGTGATTCCATTGTCGTGTTCCTGGATAAAACGCCAGATTTCCATGGAATGGCTCTTTTTGCAGTTAAAGGTCCGATCCACGAATTTCACCTGGGGAACGCGGTTCTCCAGGAAAAAGGCCAGCTCCCGCTTCACCCGATCCAGACTCCGAAACCGCACTGTTTTATCAATAGAAGAAAGACAGTAGCTGCAGGAAAAGGGACATCCCCTGCTGCTCTCATAGTAGATAATCCTGTTCTCCATTCCCTTTAAGTCACTGTAGACAAAGGGAATATCGTCCAAATCCATCAGCGGCGCAGGCGGATTTTTCACAATCTCTCCCGTTTCAGGGCAGTCTCTGCTTCGGCTTCCAGCCTCTCTTCGAAACACAAGGCCTGGGATCTGTTCCAAAGCCTCGTCCCGCCAGACGGACGATCCGGCATCCTGTCTTTTTGCAGCGCCCAGAAGCCGGAAAAAGGTCTCCTCCCCTTCCCCGGCCATAACGCCGCGCGCCGACGGTTCCTTCCTTAAAAATTCCTCCGCCCGGTAGGAAACCTCCGGCCCTCCCAGCCAGATTTCCGTCTGGGGCAGCACCTTTTTCAGATCTCTTATCAGCTCCTGCACATAGAGAATATTCCAGATATAGCAGGAAAAGCCCACTGCGTCCGGGGCCTTCTCATAAATATCCTGCAAAATATAATCCATCTGGTGATTAATGGTATATTCTCCTATCTCTATCTCCCAATCCGGCCCCAAAAAAGCCGTTCCCTGCTGCTTTCTCTTCTCGTCCGCGTACTTTTTCAGGCTGTAGACGCCCAGATTCGAGTGAATGTACTTGGCGTTTACCGCCGCCAGCAAAAATTTCATTTACAGAGATACCTCTATCTTTCTTCCTGTTGGATTGTACTTGTAATACCTCACTCCCGCCGCGTCCAGCATCCTTTTGGAGGCCCGGACGGAAGGCGTGTTTCCATATTTGTCGCTGTCGTAGACCAGCGTGCGGATACCCGCCTGGATAATGGCCTTGGCGCACTCGTTGCAGGGAAACAAGGTGACGTAGAGCTTGCTTCCCTCCAGGCTGCCTCCCCTGTAATTCAAAATGGCGTTCAGCTCGCTGTGTGTCGTATAGAGGTACTTGGCATTGTATGGATCATCTGTTTCATGCTCCTTTCCCCACGGAAATTCGTCATCCGAACAGCCGATGGGAAATCCGTTGTAGCCCATGGAGAGAATCTTATTGTCGCCGCTGACAATACAGGCTCCCACCTGGGTGCTGGGATCCTTGGAGCGCATGGCCGCCAGCTTGGCCACTCCCATAAAATACTCGTCCCAGGTAATGTAATCCGCTCTCTTCTCTGACTTGCAGGCTCTGCCTCTGATCTTGACTGTCTCTTCTGTCTTTGCCGTTTCCTCTGCTTTTTCTGCCCCGTTCATGGTACTGCCTCCTCCTGCTTTGCCGTTTTAATTCCGGCGTTCTTTCACTCTGCCCTTTTGTTCCCGGCGTTATGCCTGAATCATCTGGTAGCCCGCCGCCTTATTCAGCCGATTCATAATCGCCTGACCCAGCTCGTCGGCAGGAAAGCTCTCGGAAAAGATCACGTCTGCCTCCAGATCGTCAAATTCTCTGAGCACAGCGTAAAGGTTGTGGGCCACCGTCGCCTCGTCTGCCCGCAGGCCGATGCTTTTTACCATTCCAGCCGGATAGAGCGCCTTGGTCTCCTCTGTGCAGATAATACCTACTCTGAGGCCCTCCTCCAGCTTTTTGGCTGCCAGATTGTTGATACGGACCGTCACCGCCTCCGCGTCTCCCTCTACCAGGGTGAGCGACGCCTTGGGCGCATAGTGGCGGTATTTCATACCTGGCGCCTTGGGCTTTACGTCTGCCCGCATAGGGCCTGTGATCGCCGGATCCACATCCACCTTACCCACAACGCTGCCAAGCATTTCCATGGTAATAGCTCCCGGCCGCAGAAGAGTGGGAACCTCCTCTGTCACATCTACAATCGTAGACTCCACCCCGATTCCCACCGGGCCGCCGTCCACAATCAGATCGATTTTTCCGTTCATATCCTGAAATACGTGCTCCGCTCTGGTCGGGCTGGGGCGGCCTGAGGTGTTGGCGCTGGGAGCGGCGATAGGCACGCCTGCCAGCCGGATCAGCTTCCTTGCCACCGGATCGCTGGGCATACGCACCGCAACCGTCTCCAGGCCTCCTGTGGTGCCGTGTGGCACGATCCCGCTCTTGGGAAATACTAAAGTCAAGGGCCCTGGCCAGAAGGCCTCTGCCAGCTTTCTTCCCGCCTCCGGTATCTCGGATACCAGCGGCTTCAGCCCGTCTAAATCGGCAATGTGGGCAATCAGCGGATTGTCGGAAGGGCGTCCCTTCGCCTCGTAAATCTTCTTAGCCGCCTTCTCGTCCAGCGCGTTGGCTCCCAGACCGTACACAGTCTCTGTGGGAAACGCTGCAAGGCCGCCGTTTTTTATCACTGCTGCCGCTTCCTCAAGAACCTTTCTGTCCTCGTCCGTCAGAGTCTCCGGCCTGTTTCTGTCTTCCAGAGAAAAGCTCCGTTCCTCCTCCCGCATCCTTCTGTACGCCTCATTGATTTTCACAACCTTCGTTTTTATCTGATCCATGCCGTTTAACCTCTTTCTGGCAGCCTGTCTTCGCTTTCCTGTTTCAGGCGATCCGCCTGCCGCTCCTTTGTCTTCCTCATATTCTTCTCTACTGCCTTTTGTATACTGACGCTATCATAGCACAGGAAACAGGCAGGCGCAAGACTGCAGGCCCTGCGATGACAGTGCAATGACAACGCGATGACAGAGAGGTTTTCGAGAGAAGGTCTGCGTCTTTTTCCTCCGCCGCAGGCAATGTCTGAACCTCCTATCTGGTATTTAAATATTCCATTACCCCCATGTGAATCGTCCATGCCATTCTGTCCTGATATTCCGGCGAATTCAGCCTGGCCGCCTCCTGCCAGTTAGAGAGAAATCCGCACTCTACAATCACAATGGGACATTTTACATGAAGCAGCAGATAATAACTGCTGTTTTCCTTGGCTTTTCTGGTATTCTGAGCCCCCAGAACATAATCGAATCTCCTTTGTACCGCCTCTGCCAGCCGTTTTCCTTTTGCAGAGCCAGTGTAGTAAAAGACCTGGCCGCCGGATACCGGCTCCTGGTGATAGCTGTTCTGGTGAATACTGACCACCAGATCCGGCTCCGCCTCGTCAATCAGTCTGCATCTGGCCTTCATATCAGCTGATTTCTTTCTGGTATCCGTCTCGCTGTAAAGCCCCTTGTCCTCCTCCCTTGTCAAAATTGTCCTCACGTCGGCCTGCTCCAGATAGCGGGCCAGCTTTTTGGCAATTTCCAGGTTAATATCTTTTTCCAGGCTCTGATCTACCCCCACCTTGCCTGGATCATTTCCGCCATGTCCCGCGTCAATCACCACCACCGGCTGTTTTGCCCCCATGTGAACGCTTCTTCCCGCCGCGGAAAGTCCCGTATACCGAAAGACAGAAAATAAAAACACAGTCAGAAGCGCCGCGCAAAACGCCCCCGTCATATGCCGTTTTATAAAATGGGCTGCTCTCATCTCTCCACCTGAATGCGCTTCGTTCCGTTCAGTATATTCCGTTCCTATCCTGTCCCATGTCTGCCATCCGCGTACAGAAAATGGAAAAGAGAAAGCGGTTCTGATCCTTCATTGGAACAAAAACGCTTTCTCTCTGCAAAATGCACAGGAGCTTTCCGGGCTGTCCTTCTTCTATTTTTCTTCTTTGCTGTCCCACTGGATCACATCCCAGATTTCAGGACTTTCCAGGCCCAGCTTCCAGCCGGCTGTTCCGGCCAGATCATATTTTCTGATTAAATCCATTTTAAGGCCAAGCGATTTCTCCTCTTCCATCCAGAGATACTCTGTGGCCGTTTCGGATTCCTTATGTTCGCCGTAGTATTGCCCCAGATCCTCCTGCCACGAAAGCTCCACGTCATTTTCATCAATCCACTCTTTGGCCTTGTAAATGCCGAGAGCCGACGAGGTCGTCTTCCCGTCCTCTTCTGTCCAGAGTCTGGTGTAGAATGGAACGGCGTTGATGATTTTCTCCTTCGGAACCTCCAAAAGCGTATCTGTAATGCCCTTTTCCACAAATTCGATGGAAGCGGTAGAGCCCTTCTCTCCTCCGGCGTAATGCTCGTCGTAGCCCATGATAATCACATAGTCCGCCACGATTCCCTGCTCTTTCCTGTTATAATCAGCCGTGTACTCGGAAGGCACGTAATTATCCACAGAGAGGACAAGCCCCCGTTCCCGGCAGGCAATAGACATTTCCCTGATAAACTGGACATAGTGCGGCATCGCCTCCGGCTTCAGGCTCTCAAAATCCAGGTTAAAGCCGTCAAAGCCGTAGTTTTCTGCCTCCTCCATCATATCTGCAATCAGCTTCTGCCTGGTGGCGGTTTTGGACAGCAGGATCTCGGACTGGACGTTCTTGCTGCATTCTTTGCTGAAATTGTCCAGCATGGCCCAGACCTGAAGTCCCTTCTCATGGGCCTTGTCTACATAGCTTCTGCTGGCCAGGGATTCATAATCCCCGTCATTGCTGCTGAGTGTAAACCAGGTGGGCACAATCACATTGACTCCCTCAGACGGCTCTAAAAGCTCCTCCAGCTTTCCATTGGCCTCCGGAATCGTCACCTGATGAAACGCCAGAAGAATTTTTTCATCCAGGGAAATATTCTGGTACACCGGCTCTTTAAAGTCACTTTCCATCGTCTCAGAACGGAGATTTTTCAGCTTTCTGTTTTTTACATAGCCTACATGACCGTCCGGCGTAGCCACCTTTACCCATTTCTCATCTGTTTCCAGAACTGTGACGCTGTCCCCTCTTCTGCACTCTGTCAAAATCGGGCTCTTCACATCCTTTTTCGTCCTGACCTGCACCGTTCCGCGCACATCGGCCATAGGGACGTTTTCAAAGGTATCCTCAATAAACACTCGTTTCGCATCGGTCCGGTCGAAGGCCTGGATTCTGACTTTCGTGTAATTTAGCACCAGCCCCATGGACACATAAACGCCGTCCTCCTTCTCTAAAATCAGAGGCTGGCCGCCGCTTCCCACAGAACTGCCGTCAGCATAGAGAATCTCCTCCGGAAGAGCGTAAACCAGCATCTCCTCCCCTTCATCCCAGTAAAACCGGCTGTTGACGTTCTCGCTCACCCAGTCCATGGGCAGATACGTCTGGCCGTTTTCATAAATCCCCACAGCCTCCTGTTTTTCATAATTCAAATATAAAACTGTCTCATTTTTGTCTGCCTTATAAACGCTTGTTAAATCGGCGCGCTCCCTGGACGGTCCAAATTTCCAGTAAAGAAAAACGCCGCCTGTAATTACAGCCAGAAAAAACACTGCGCAAAATGCTTTTAAAATAGAATTTTTTCTGTTCTTCATATCTATCCTCCGGAAAAATCTGACGACATGTACTCGCAAACTCGCGCCCTGCGCTTCCTGTCTGCTCCGCAGACGGTTTGCTCGTTATCGCGGCGAAAAACAAATGTCACCTATGGTGCCGCTTGTTTTTCTGCCCGCGTACATTATACCACACTCCGGATAAATAGATTTGAACTTTTTCTTACATTTCTGTTTGATTTTTTGAGAGTCCGGGAAATTCCTGACAAAACGAAGATCGCAGGCTTTTATCGCTGTGTTCAGGCATAACAGCATCCTCTGAATGTTCTCCTGCTCTGGGTTATGCCAGGATTTTCCCTTCTTCTCCTTCTATTTCCCAGGTTTCTCTATCTTTCTCTCTTCAATCCCGTATCTCCTTTCTTCTCTATCTGTGATAAACCTTGTCAAACCGGATTTCCACCAGCCTTCCCGATTCATCTGCAATGTAATCTCCCATATAAAAAGCCCCGTCCTCCCGGATCTCTACGATTTTCTCAAGATCCTGCGGCCCCGGTTCCTTTCCATCCACCAACACTGTGACGCCCACCTTCTGAAACCGCTTGATTCCCTCCAGATAACGCCGCTTTTCCTCTGCTTCCCGTTTCCTCTTTTCTTCTGCTTTTTCGTACTTCTTCACTTATCTTCTCCTGTCTGAAGGGCAGCCTGAAATTCCTCCCAGGAGGTTTTATAACTCTAATATCGTGATATATTATGTTTATTCTGCCTGCCCTTCTTTAATATTCCAGAAATCCCCCAAAGAAAGCGATAACCTCCCCTGACACCGTAAATGCATCCTCCGTGCTCGGAATCCGCCTGGCCTCTATGCCCGGATATCTTGAAAGCTCCTTCATAAATTCGCTGCTCCCTGAGCTGATAAAATACTCCCATTTTCCATCTGAGCGTTTTTTCTCTTCCGCCAGCTTCAAAAACGAATGTATTTTCCATTCAGCCAGGGAACCTACCAGAAATTTTCTCTGGCAAAGCTGAAATTTTGTTCTCACCGCCTCAAAATCGTGTCCAAAATCAATTACCACTGTATCGAATTCTGAATTGGCCAAATCTGAGAACGTCTCCGGACCGGCTTCCTTCATAAAAGAAATCTCTAAAACACTACACGAACCTTTTTCCTGTTTTAAGGCAGACCGCTCTGATAAAATCTCAAAAAGCCTTGCAAAATCTCCGCTTTTATTTTCCTCCAGCAGAGCCGTCCGCTTTCCCAGGACGCCTGAAAGGTAGGAAGCGATCATAATGGAAAAATGCGTAACTCCCACGCCTGGGCTGCTTCCAGCCACCCCTATCATCAGAGGATGGGGAAAACTGCCTTTCCTCCAAAACGCCCCTCTTTTCTTTTGTCTCCAGCTACTTCTGTATTTTTATTTTTTTCTTCAGTCTATACCCCTCCTCTCCGGCGCCGTCCCCGTCTGCGCCTGTTTCTCCAGTCCTTCGCCAACCTCAAAAGACTGAAAAGCCGCCGCGCCGTTCGAAAGCCGCCTCCTGCTCCCCCTGACAGCCATGCTTCTCCCTCTGTTCCTGAAAACAGGCGGAAAAATGCCTGTTCTGCTTCCGGCTTCAGCGGAAGAAACGGGTTCTCAATCCAGGGAAGACGGGCCGCCATGCAGCCTGACGCTTCCTCCGGCAAAATCACCCGTTCCTTTCCGTCCTGCCGATTAATCAGAAGTCTTACGGGAATCTGTTTTGGCTCCATCATTTTAAGAAGTCTTCTCAAAGCCCTCCGGCAGTCGTAAAACTCCCACTCCCTTCCTCCGCAGACAAGCAGAAAAAGGGCCGCTTCACTGATTTCAGAATACGCCTCCTCCGTTCCTTCGCCTATGGTTCCTAGATCCAGCACCCGGATGGAAAAACTGTTTTCTTCCGGGCGGACCTGTTCTCCCAGGCGCGGCTTCACTGACAAAATTCCAGCTGTAAAAATTCCACTTCTGTCAGGCGCTGCGCCGATGCACCGGCCCAGAGAGGCCGCCGCTCCGGAAGCATTTTTCTCCTCGTAGAGACAGGGGCCTGCGTAAACTGTCAAAAAAGCCGACAAAGCTAACGCTGCATGGGTAGCGCCCGATCCCGGGCGGCTTCCAGCCACAGCAATCGTAAGAAGTGGTCTCCCCTCTTCACCGGAAGTCCCTGTTTTCACAGTGCAGAGCGCCTCTGATAATTCCTCCGCCGTCTGAAACCGTTTTTCCCGCCGCGGATCCAAACACCTTTCTATGACCGCTTTCAGGCGTCCGCCAAATTGAGCTGTATCCCCGCAGACAGCATTCTCCGGGCTTCTCCCCGTTCCCATAAAAAACAGGAGGGCACCAATGGCATAAATGTCTGCTCTCTCATCCGGAATTTCATTTCGATACAGTTCCGGGGCGGCAAAGCCGGGAGTCGCAAAGCGCGGTTCTGCTCCCGTTTGGGCAGACGCAAAAACAGACTGGCCGAAATCAATTAATTTAAGCGTGCCGCCGCAGATCAAAAGGTTCTTAGGCTGAAGATCTAAATGTAAAATAGGGTTTGGTTTGAGCGAATGCAGATAAACCAAGATTCGGCAGAGTTCACTCCCGTACCACAGGATCTCTGCTCGAGTAAGACTGCCCCTTTCCTGAACCAGGGCAGATAGAGAACGTCCTTCAAGATATTCCTGGACAATGTAATAATATTCCTGAGACTCGTATAAATCGTAGATAACCGGTATCCCCGGATGACGCAGCGTCTTTAAAATTTCCGCTTCACGAAGCCGGCTTCCCTCCTCCTTCGGCACCCGCTTGATGGCCCTGTATTCCTGAAGGCCCAGGTGAACCGCTAACAGGACGGAACCGTTTCTTCCGCTTCCAAGCGTCCCGGCTATCTGGTATTTTCCAAACAGTACAGTATCTTCTGTCTCCCGCACCTCCTCTCGGAACCGCCGGTATCTGAACAGTCATGGGAAATACCACTTCTTAGCCTGTATTCTAATACATGGGGTCACGATTTACAACCACTTTTAGGAAAATTTCATAAAATTTTCTATAAATTTTTCACATATGAATTGCCAATTCCTTATATTATATAGTATATTGGGTATATAGAATCTTAATTCCGGCTGTAATGTCCCTGTAGTACGGACGATAACGAAAGGCGAGTGATCCCATGAAAATAGAACGCATCAACGAAAATCAGATCCGCTGCACTCTCACCAGCTTCGATTTAAGCATGAGGAACCTGAATCTCGGAGAGCTGGCCTATGGCTCCGAAAAAGCCAGAAGCCTGTTCCGGGAAATGATAAAGAAGGCCGAGGCTGAGGTCGGATTTGAGGCTGAGGACATTCCTCTTATGGTAGAGGCTATTCCTCTGTCAGCGGAAAGCATTATGCTGGTAATTACGAAAATCGAGGATCCGGAGGAGCTGGACACCCGGTTCTCCCGGTTCTCTCCTGTGTCGGAGGAAGGAGCGCCTGAAAGCTCTCTTCCAAACGAACTGTTGGACGGCGCAGAGCAGATTTTAAATCTTCTCTCCCCGGGCGGAGGAAATCAGGAAACAGGCAGGTCTCCTGTGTCTGGAAAGGCGGTTTCTTCCACAGACTCTTCTGGAACTGTTCCAGAGGGAGCAGGCAGAACCTACGCCGATTCCCTGGCCCAGCGGATTTTCTGCTTTGACAGCTTAAAAACTGCTGCCCAGGCATGCCGCATTGGAGGACAGGCCTTTGAGGGCGAAAGCCTTCTCTATAAAAACAGACGCAGCGGGAAATACTATCTGTTTCTCAGAGAGCTGACTCCTGGATCCGAGGATTTTATCCGTTTCTGCAATCTTCTCGTGGAGTACGGAACCAGCGTCCGGGCCGAGTATGCGTCCCGCGCTTACTTTGACGAACACTATGAGCGCATCATCCGCGAGGATGCCGTGGCCGTGCTGAACAGGCTGTAGAAGCCCCGCAGCGGTAATAAAAAAAGGCAGGTGAACAGGGAACGCTCCCTCTCATCTGCCTTTTATTCTATCCTGTTTCAGAATTACTTCTGAGCCAGGTATTCATTGATCGCGTTTACTAACGTATCAACCGGGATTCCGTGAACCATACTGGCCTCTTCCAGAGACTCCATCTGTGAAGCCGGTCAGCCTAAGCAATGCATTCCTGATCCCATAAGGATAGGTGCAATCCCGTCGTCCAGACGAACCAGATCACCGATTAACATATCTTTATTAATCTGCATGTTTGTACCTCCTTGTGCTGTTTTCTACATTCAATAATATAATACTTTTTAATTCCCATTGCAAGGCATATTTCAACCTGATTCAGCGCCATGATATCAGAAAAGCATGGAAATTTGTAAAATACTATCGGAAAATCTCTCATTCCGTTCTATTGTTCCCCTTTATCCGTCAAAATATTCCCTTTTATTTCCTTGCTTTTATTTTAGAACAAGTTTTTTTAGGGTACCATCTTGAATATTTTCGGAGTTTAGTATAAAATGTAGGCACAACCATAATTAAAGGAGGTAATTTATCATGGCATATGTAATTACAGATACATGCGTTAGCTGTGGCGCTTGCGCTGGCGGATGTCCAGTAGGCGCAATCAGCGAGGGAGATGGCAAGTACGAGATCGACGCTGCTGCTTGCATCGACTGCGGAGCTTGCGCTGGTACATGCCCAACAGGTGCAATCGAGGAGGCTTAATTTAAGCTGATTGTTCCGTTTATGACGGAGATTGCGATGTATTGCAAAGGAAAGAGACTGCTGCAGAAGGTCTGATTATTCAGCACTTCTGCCCAGTCTCTTTTTATTTTTTATTTATATCATTCCCATGCTCTTAAACAGCAGAACCCACAGGAAAATCGTGACGATAGAGGCCGCTGTGCTGACGACTACGAACTGTCCGGCCAACTCGCCGTCTCCTCCCATATTCTGAGCCATGGAATAGGACGCCGTCGCCACAGGAGTGGCGTACATGGTAAACAAAACGAAGCGTTCCAGGCTTCCAAACCCCATGGCTGTGGCAGCTACCGTGATGATGGCAGGCAGGACTATCATTTTTACCGTCAGAGAAGGAACCAGATATTTGAGATTTCCCTTCACAGCAGAAAAATGCAGGGTTCCCCCCAGTACAAACAGGGCGAGCGGCGTTGTCAGGCCTGCAAACTGGGACACAGTCTCGTTCACGCAGGACGGCAGGTGAATGCCGAGCAGGAAAAACACAAGTCCCGTCACAGCTCCCATAATCAGAGGATTCGTAACCACGTTCTTCACCAGCTTTTTTATATCTGAGCTTCCGCCGTGAAACATTTCCAGAATAATCACTGCCGTCACATTGTAAACTGGTATGACAATGGCCACCATCATGGACGCCAGCGCCGCTCCCTCCTCGCCGAACAGGCTGGTGGTCAGCGGAATGGCAAACAGGACGAAATTGCTCCTGTAAATTCCCTGAATCACCACGCCCCTCTGCGGATTTCCTTTCACCAGCTTCGGCACAATCAGCACCAGCAGAACCTCCAGAAGCAGAATGCTGGCAATTCCCACTGCCGCCAGCTTTCCATCCAGCGTCGATCCCGGCTCCATCTTATAGAGATTGTTAAACATCAAAATCGGGAAAAACGCCCTGAAAATCAGCTTGTTCAGCTTATTCATAAAATCTTCATCTACCAGTCCGCTCATCCGCACACCGTATCCGAAGGAAATATAAATCAAAAACGGCATAACCGCATTGACTGCCACTGCAAAACTTTCCATAATCTCTGTCTCCTCTGCCTAAACTGGCCTTACGGCTTTTCTTCTAAAGCTTCTGAAGCGCCGTCAGAAGCCGTCTCTATCTCCTCAGTCACCACAGCCTGCACCACAAATCGGTGGCTGTATCCATTGCCCGTGCAGGTGACAAGAGTAATCAGCCGATCCTCCTCTCCTGCCGAAATTCCCGTATCATACCAGGCCTTGGACTTCATTCTGTCTATATAAGCCAGCTTCTCTTCCCCGCTCTCAAAATTAATGGGGAAATTCTCTTCCTGCGCCTCCTCCTGGTGGCTGGAAATCACAGTACAGCGCAGGATTCTGTCTGGAAGATATAAATCAATCTCCGGGTGAGCCAGGAAAAATTCTTCCTTTCCGTACTTTTTCAGCAGTCCGAACATAGATCCGTTCCTCATGTTGTGGCCATAGAGAATCGTGTTGTCATCCGTCACCGCCGGATCATTTCTGTAATCCATAAACACTGTGCCGGCAAAGCTGTTGTCTCCGTTCAGTTTTCTTCTCAGATAGTAGTCGTTGTCCTCTGCCTGCGCCACCGGATAGCTGACGCCTGTGCCTGGAATGTCAATCCAAAGCACCGCATCCTCAGAGACAGCTTTCAGAGCGCTGAAATCTACTGTCAGAGGCGCCCAGGCTGCCTCCTCATTTCCAGTCTCCTCCACGTCTCCAGACGGTGAAGCCTCCTCTCGCTGAATCACCTGCTCAGACAGCTGTTCATAGCCCTTCTCAGCCGAATGGTAGGAAAACCATATAAATCCCAAATATCCCAGCGCGCCGAGAAATACGATCAGCGCCAGAATAAAAACAGCTTTTGTTATCCTTTCCTTCATATTATGTAAACCTCCTGACAAGAGAACAAATTCCTTTGTTCTCCTGTTTATTGATAGCAGATTTCCATCTGCTTCTATTCATCAGTATAGCAAAAATATGATATAAAAACCAGAGTTTCCTCGTTGTAGTTTCCGCCTGGGCATGGTATAATATGAACACTTGACGAGGTCTTTCACGAGTCTAGTGAGAATACATACCTGTCCCACTTAGCGAGGTTCTGTCGAGCTTAGTGGGCATGGTACAATAACCACAAAAGCATACATTTCACCACTTCGAACCTGGTTCCAGGTTCCTATTTCTCTGATTCCTATCTTTCAGAATATCAGAAAATCTATGCTTTTTCCCAAATTTATATCAGAGCAGGAGATTTTCAATTCTGGAAGCTCCTGCAAAAGGAGGTCAAATGAATCAGAAACAACATGGCCGGAATGCGGTTCAGGCAGGCTGGCAGCAGGTACAGTCTCAGCCCTTTGAAGCATCTCAGCAGGCAGAGCTTCAAAGACCAGTTAACCGCAGCTACAAGGATACGCTGTTTCGTATGCTCTTTCAAGAGAAAGAGGCTCTTCTGTCTCTCTACAACGCGGTAGGACAGACGGACTACAAGGACGCGTCACAGCTGGAGATTGTAACCTTAGAAAACGCCATTTACATGAATATGAAGAACGATCTGGCGTTTCTCATTAACCTGGAGCTGAATCTCTATGAGCATCAGTCCACCTGGAATCCTAACATGCCCTTAAGAGATCTCTTCTATGTGGCAAAGGAGTATGAACAGCTGATTCGAAAGGAAACCCTCTATTCCTCCCGGCTGGTAAAGCTGCCTGTCCCCAGATTCCTTGTTTTCTGCAACGGCAGGATGCCGGACCAGGCGGAAAAGATCGTCTTAAAGCTGTCGGATTCCTTTGAAAAGCGGACCGGGGAGCCGGAGCTGGAACTGAAGGTAACGGTGCTGAACATCAACGCTGGCTGCAACGAGGCGCTGATGAACGCCTGCAGGCTGTTAAAGGAATATTCCCTCTATGTGGCCCGGGTCCGCTCCTACGCCTCGCAGATGGATATGAACGCAGCAGTCAACCGGGCGGTGGAGGAATGTATCAGCGAAGGAATCCTGGCAGATTTTCTTTTAAAATCACGGGCGGAGGTAGTAGCTATGAGCATTTTTGAATATGATGAAGAACGGGAACGGGAGCTGATTAAAAAGGCGGAGTTTGAGTGTGGGAAGGAAGAGGGAATCAAAGCTGGAATCGAATTAGGTAAAGCGCAGGGCATTGAATTAGGCAAAGCACAGGGCATTGAATTGGGCAAAGCACAGGGCATTGAGCTGGGTAAAATCCAGGGTATCGCAGCCTTAATTCAGGCTTTCCGGGATCTGGGAGCTTCCAGGGAAGCTGCTCTTCTTTCTTTGAAAAAGCAGTTTTCCCTCTCTGAAGAGGAGGCTGAAAGGCAGCTGGAACAACTCTGGCCTATGGCATAGCAGGGCTGTTAAAGGAATATTCCTTCTACGTGGCCCGGGTCCGCGCCTACGCCTCTAAGATGGATATGAACACAGCGGTCAACCGGACAGTGGAGGCCTGAATCAGAAAACCAGGCCTAAATCAGAGCAGAAAAGGAATTTTCCGTTACCTTTTAATTGGAACAAGGAAAATTTCTTTTCTTCTCTATGCTGTCTCTCTTCAGATTTTGCAGCTTTTGGTGGGCTTTTGCCGGCCTTACATGTTAATTCTTGCAATCCGCCGCCACATTTGATACACTTGTATCAGACTGGCCGGGACACGGCCTGGCGCCGTCTGATGCAGGCAGCGCGATAAATACTCAGGAGGATATCACGATGCAGAATCCAGTTATTACCATTGAGATGGAAAGCGGGGACGTAATCAAGGCAGAGCTCTACCCGGAGATTGCCCCGAACACAGTAAATAACTTTATCAGCCTTGTAAAGAAGGGCTTCTATGACGGTCTTATTTTCCACCGCGTGATCCGCGGCTTTATGATCCAGGGCGGCTGCCCGGATGGAAATGGAACCGGCGGCCCGGGCTATTCCATCAAGGGAGAGTTTGCCCGCAACGGCTTTAAGAATGATTTAAAGCATACTCCAGGCGTGCTTTCCATGGCCAGAGCCATGCATCCAGATTCCGCAGGCTCTCAGTTCTTCATTATGCACGAGACTTCTCCGCACTTAGACGGCGAGTATGCGGCGTTTGGCCACGTGACAGAGGGCATGGATGTGGTCAATAAGATCGCTGAGTGCAGAACCGACTGGAGCGACCGCCCCATGAAGGCTCAGAAGATGAAGAAGGTGACAGTGGAGACCTTCGGAGAGGATTATCCAGAACCAGAAAAATGCTGATTGAAAGAGAGATAGAGGTAAACGGCTCTCTGTTTCAGGCAGTTATATCAGACGACAGACAGGCTCTCCAGGCCGCATACGCGGCAGGGAGAGCCGTTGTCGGCTTATGGCAGAGGAAAGCGGAAAAAGAGAGAGAAGAGGGCGGGGCGGCAGAAAGAAGTGAAACAGAGGAGATTCCCGATCTCTCCCCTGCTCTCTACGTGGTGGGGAGACTGGAGGACGCGGACGAAGAACTTCTGAAAAAGGCCGTGTGCCGCCGGTTTTCCATGCCCTGGACGATTACGGAGACAAAACGCCTTCTGATCCGGGAGTTTAAGGCCAGCGACGTGCTGCCTGACGAGGAGGAGGAATTTCGGACGCCAGAGCTTCTGTCCTCCTACATTGCCTGCCAGTACCGGTTTTATGAGAGCGGGCTGTGGGCGCTGATAGAGAAGGCCACAGGGAAGATTGTGGGAAAGGCGGGAATCACAGACGGAGAGCTGGGATATCATATTTACAAAGAATACAGAAGAAGAGGGCTGGCAGAGGAGGCGTGCCGGGCCATTATCCGGCGGGAAAAGGAAGAGGGCAGAACCTGTGTGAGACTGCAGGCCAGAGCGGACAATATGGCTTCCAGAAGACTGGCAGAAAAGCTGGGATTCGTACAGACTGAAGAGGAGATTTGCTCAATTGGTTCTTGTATTTTATATGTACTGAGTATATAATATATTGTATACAAAAAAATACAAAAATACAAAATTCAGCAGCAAGATACAGCCTGAGCTGAGAGGGAGGTCTATGATAAAGCATCTGGGACTGAAAGCTTACGGAAAGGTGAACCTGGGCCTTGACGTAGTGAGAAGAAGAAAGGACGGTTATCACGAAGTCAGGATGATTATGCAGACAGTAGGGATTTACGACCGGATTGACCTTATGAGACGGGAACAGCCGGGAATCGGGATTGAGACGAATCTCTACTATCTGCCTGACAATGAGAACAATCTGGCCTACAAGGCCGCCAGGCTTTTGATGGATGAGTTTGATATCAAAGAGGGCGTAAATATCCGCATTAAAAAGTTTATCCCTGTGGCGGCGGGGATGGCCGGCGGCAGTTCAGACGCGGCGGCAGTCCTCTTTGGAGTCAACAAGATGTTTTCCCTGGGTCTTTCCATGGAGGAACTGATGAAGCGCGGTGTAAGGCTGGGGGCCGACGTGCCCTACTGCCTTATGAGGGGAACCGCGCTTTCAGAGGGGATTGGAGAGATTCTGACGCCGCTTGATCCGGTGCCTCAGTGCCAGGTTCTGATTGCCAAGCCGTCTGTCAGCGTTTCCACAAAATTTGTTTATGAAAACCTGCATGTCAATCAGCTGCCAAAGACGGCTCATCCGGATATTGACCGCCTGATGCGGGCCATTGAGGACAGGGATCTCAGGGGACTGGCTGAAAATATGGGGAATATTTTGGAGACAGTGACGATTCCGGCCCATCCGGTGATTCAGGATATCAAGGACAAGATGATGGCCATGGGCGCGGTGGGAGCCATGATGAGCGGAAGCGGCCCTACGGTGTTCGGGCTTTTCATGAGTCCGGCCAGGGCGGAGGAGGCATACGAGGAAATGCGCTACGGATCCGCTGCTTCTATGGCCAGACAGGTCTACCTGACTCGATTTTATAACAGAAACAAAGACGCAGACATAAGACAGGGGAATGAAAGAAATGGGAAATAATTTTCAGGTAAATATGAACGAGTATCTTCCGCTCAGAGACGTGGTTTTCAACACGCTGCGCCAGGCGATTTTAAAGGGGGAGCTGGCTCCTGGAGAGAGACTGATGGAGATTCAGCTGGCGGAGAAGCTGGGCGTCAGCCGCACGCCTATCCGGGAGGCAATCCGCAAGCTGGAGCTGGAGGGCCTGGTGCTTATGATTCCCAGAAAAGGGGCGGAGGTTGCCAGAATTTCTGAGAAGAGTATGCGGGACGTGCTGGAGGTACGCCGTTCTCTGGAGGAGCTGGCCATTGAGCTGGCCTGCGAGAGGATGACGGAAGAGGACTTTAAGGAGCTTGATCTGGCTCAGAACGCGTTCAAAAAGGCAGTGGCCGGGGGAACTGCCATGGAGATCGCGGAGACAGACGAGGCCTACCATGATATTATTTACAACAGTACAGGAAACACAAGGCTGGTGCAGATCTTGAACAATCTGCGGGAGCAGATGTACCGCTACCGCCTGGAATACATCAAGGACGAAGAAAAACGCCAGATTCTCTTGGCGGAGCACAGAAAGATCTACAAGGCTCTCTGTTCGCGCCATGTGGAGGAGGCCAAACAGGCCATGCGGGAACACATTGACAATCAGGAAATCACCGTACTGAAGAATATAAAGGAGCAGGAGAATGACTTTTAAGGAATTATACCTGTCAGGGCAGATTGAATTTGATGAAATTGACCGCTACATCAGCCGCTGGAACCGCTCTGACGACGAGAGAACCCTTGCAAAATATCTGGGACTGAACGCCGAGGAGGAGGACGTCTGGATTGACGACAGCGACGAGGCGCTGCAGGATCTGTTAGATTCCTATGAAAGGGTGAAGGGAACACCGGTTACCCTGGGAAGAACGGGAATTATTGTCAATAAGAACGGCTTTGGCGCCCTTCCCATTCAGCGGATTGGAAAGGAAGAGGCCGCTGTCCTTCTTAAAAAGGCCTATGGCGGCGGAATCAGATATTTCGACACGGCCAGGGCCTATTCAGACAGCGAGGAAAAGATTGGATATGCGCTGAAGGACGTGAGAAGCCATATTTATATTGCCACAAAGACTATGGCCTCCACGCCGGAGAAGTTCTGGGAGGATCTGGAGACCAGCCTGCGGCTTCTGCAGACGGATTACATAGACGTGTACCAGCTCCACAATCCGCCGGTCTGCCCGAAACCGGGAGATGAGACTGGGCTGTACGACGCCATGCTGGAGGCAAAGAAACAGGGAAAAATCCGGTTTATCGGCATTACTAACCACCGGATCGACGTGGCGGAGGAAGCGGTGGAGTCAGGTCTCTACGATACGCTTCAGTTCCCGTTCAACTACCTGTCTACCGAGAGGGAGAGGGCCCTGGCAGAGAAATGCCGGGAAAAGGATATGGGCTTCATCGCCATGAAGGGCCTTTCCGGCGGTCTGCTGACCAACTCAGCCGCCGTCTACGCCTATATGGACCAGTATGAGAACGTGCTCCCCATCTGGGGGATCCAGAAGGAGAGGGAGCTGGATGAATTTTTAAGCTATATTGACCAGCCTCCGGTTCTGGACGAGACGCTTCAGAAGGTGATAGATTCAGATATTGAGACTCTGGCAGGCGATTTCTGCCGCGGATGCGGCTACTGTATGCCCTGCCCGGTGGGAATTGAGATCAATAACTGCGCCAGAATGTCTCTGCTTCTGCGCCGTTCTCCGTCTGCCGGCCATCTGTCGCCGGAAGGCCAGGCCAAGATGAAGAAAATCGAGGACTGCCTCCACTGCGGAGCATGTAAGAGCAAATGTCCTTACGGCCTTGACACACCGAAGCTTTTAGAGGAAAACTATAAAGATTACATGGAAGTCCTGGCAGGGAAAGAAATGTAAGTAAATGAAAAAGAGAGGGGAAGAGTTCCTGCGGCTTTCAGCCGAACCGCAGGAACCCTTCCCCTCTTAGTTTATTCATGCCACATATCTGCGAATACGAAACATCCTGAAAACAAAATGTAAAACTTTTATAAATTCCTGTTTTCACATCTTGACAAGGTGACAGGGTGTCACTATAATAAGTGACAGCTTGTCACTAGAGCGGCAGGCGTTATGAGAAGATGATGTATGAAAGTATGAAAAGAGCAGGGGGAGCGTTATGCCGTCAGAGCGATTTTACCGTCTTTCCGAAGAAAAGAGGAAGATGATTTGTGAAGCGGCAATTAAAGAATTTGCCAGAGTAACGATTGATAAAGTTTCGATTAACCAGATTATTAAAAACGCCAACATTTCCAGAGGCAGTTTTTATACATATTTTGAGGACAAATGGGATGTGCTGGCCTATATTTTTGAGGACAGCCACCAGAAATTTGTGACTCTGATGAAACTTTCATTGGAAAATAACGAGGGAAATCTTTGGATGGCTTTTCAGGATGTGATGGAGGCGATGCTTTCATTTTGCTCAAAGAGGTCTAATTTTGAGTTACTGAAGAATATTATGGCTCATGTCAATTCTGACGACATGCTGAGCGGATTTTCCAAGAAGGGAGGAGGTTATCCAAGGCTTCCTGGCTGCGCAGAGCAGTGGGTATATGAACACATGGATGATAAAAATTTAAAGACAAAGAGCTTTGAAGAATTCCATTGCCTGTTCACATTGGGAATGTCCAGCGTAGGAATCGCCATCCGGGAGTTTTACGAGGGAACCTCGGAGGATGAGGTTAGGAAGTTATTTGCAGAGAGAATCGGGCTTCTGAAATACGGAGCCTTCCATGGCAGCGGCCCCTAGAGAGAAGCTGGCATAAACATGGCATATAATGAAGACAGAAAGTAAGTAAGGGAGAAGAACAACATGAAGAAAAAAAACATAATCATCACAGCTGCCGCTGTAGCTGTAGTAGCGGCTCTTGTTCTGCCGCGTTTCCTGAAACCAAAGGATTCGGTTAATTCAGCAGCAGCCCCTGTCGTTTCAGCAGAGCAGCCACAGATAGGAACCATTGAGATTTATACAGACCTGTCAGGCAGCATCGAGCCGTCAGAGATGGCTTCCATTATTCCGAAGGCCGGAGGAGAGGTCACAGAGGTCTATGTAAAGGCCGGCGACATGGTCACAGAGGGACAGCCTATCTGCCACATTGATACCAAGATGGTAGACACAGCGAAGAACAGCATGGAGACAGCCGCTGTCAACATGGAGAACGCCAACAAGGAGCTGGAGAGATCCAGAGTTCTCTTTGAGAGCGGAAATATGTCCCAGCAGGCCTTTGAGCAGGTTCAGAGCAGCGCCAGGATGGCTCAGCTCCAGTATGATTCCGCTAAGATCGCCTATGACAACCAGGTAGAGTTCAGTTCCATCACAGCGCCGATTTCCGGCAAGGTGGAAAGCGTCAGCGTGGAGGTTCACGACAACGTAGGCACCCAGAACATTATCTGCGTGATTTCCGGAGAGGGAGCAAAGCAGGTAAACTTTTCTGTAACAGAGCGTGTGGTTGCAGGACTTCATGTGGGCGACACAGTGATTATCAACAAAAACGGCACCGATTACGAGGGAACGATTTCTGAGGTCAGCACAAAGATTGACGACGCCACAGGCCTGTTTAACGTAAAGGCTTCCCTGGCAGGCGCAGACGCGTTAGCCACAAGCTCCAGAGTAAAGCTTACGGTTGTGTCTGAGAAGGCAGAGAACGTGCTGACAATCCCGACGGACGCAGTTTATTACTCCCAGAATAAGCCGAAGGTTTACACCTACGATAACGGAACGGTTCATGAGGTTCCCATCGAGACAGGCATCTTTGATTCAGAGAAAACAGAGGTAATATCCGGTCTTACAGAGAACGACATGGTTATCACGACATGGAGCTCAGAGCTTTATGAAGGCGCTCAGGTACAGCTTCCTTCTGAGGCCGCTTCTGAAGGCGGAGAGGCTCAGACAGGAGAGCAGGAAGAAGAGACTACCCAGACAGAGCAGGCAGCAGAGTAAGGAGGCGTACATATGGGTTTAACTAAATTTGTCCTGAAGCGTCCTGTCACTACGATCCTGTCAGTTATCTGTCTGATCGTATTTGGCTTATCCTCCGTTCTCTCCTCCAAGCTGGAGCTGATTCCGGAGATGGATATGCCCATGCTGATTGTGGCCACCACCTATGTGGGAGCCAGCCCGGAGGACGTCAGCGAACTGGTAACGAAGCCGATAGAGGACGAGATAGGAACCTTGAACGGCGTAAAGTCCGTCAACAGCTATTCCCAGGAGAACATCTCCATGATTATTCTGGAGTACCAGTACGGAACAGATATTGACGAGGCTTATGACGATTTAAAGAAAAAGATGGATTTAATGGGCTCCACACTGCCGGAGGATGCAGACGATCCGGCCATTGTGGAGATGAACATCAACGATATGGCCACCATGACTCTGGCGGTCAACGACGATACGGCGGAGAACCTTTACAACTACGTGGACGAGACCATTGCCCCGGAGTTTGAGAAGATTTCTTCCGTTGCCAGCGTAGACGTCAGCGGAGGCCAGGAGCAGTACATCAAGGTTGAGCTGATTCCTGAGAAGCTTGACCAGTATCACTTATCCATGAGCCAGGTGGCTCAGGCAGTGGGAAGCGCAGACTTCTCTCTTCCAGCTGGAAGCGCGATTGTAGGAAGCCAGAAATTATCCGTATCAGCAGGCGTCAGCTATGATACGATGGAGAGCTTAAAAACCATTCCGATTACTGTGGGAAGCGGCGATATCATTCATCTGGAGGACATCGCAGACGTACACACAAACCTGGAGGATCCCATTGGTATCGGACGTTACAACGGCAGAGACACCATGACGCTGGCTATTAAAAAGCAGCAGGAGTCTTCAGCCGGAGAGGTATCAAAAGCAGTAAATAAGACCATTGAGCGTCTGGAACGAAGTAATCCAAACCTGGACATCGTTGTAGTTGATGACAGCAGCGACAGTATTAACGCTTCTTTAAAGAGCGTAATGGAGACCATGGTAATGGCGGTTATCATTTCCATGATCATCCTGTGGCTGTTCTTCGGAGACATCAAGGCGTCCCTGATTGTAGGAACGTCCATCCCGATTTCCATTCTGGCGGCGTTAATCCTGATGAGAGCCATGGGCTTCTCCCTGAACGTTATCACCCTGGGCAGCCTTGTTCTGGGCGTCGGAATGATGGTCGATAACTCGATTAACGTGCTGGAGAGCTGTTTCAGAGCGAAAGAAAAGATAGGAAATACAGCTACATCCTTCCGGGATGCAGCCTTAGAGGGAACAAGAATCATGATCGCCTCTATCCTGGGCGGTACGGCGACCACCTGCGTTGTATTCTTTCCTCTGGCTCTGATTCAGGGCCTGTCCGGACAGATGTTTAAACCGCTTGGATTTACGATCGTATTCTGTATGATCGCCTCCTTTATCTCCGCTATCTCTATTGTGCCGCTGTGCTACACCATGTACCGGCCGGCAGAGAGGGAGAAAGCTCCGCTGTCAGGCGTAGTAAAGGTGATGCAGGATCAGTACCGCTCTCTGATCCGGTTCCTGCTTCCGAAGAAGAAAACCGTTATGTTCACCAGCGTGGCTCTTCTGATTGTTTCCTTCCTGCTGGCAGGCCATATCAAGATGGAGCTGATGCCGGAGACAGACGACGGTACAATTCAGGTTACTATGGAGCTTCGTCCAGGTATCACCATTGACAAGGTGGATCAGCTGGTAAGAGACGCAGAGGCATACGTATCTGCAGACGAGGATGTAGAGGATTACATTCTGTCGTACGGAGCCAGCGGACTGAGTATCTCAGGCGGAGGTTCTGCTACTCTGACCGCCTACTTAAAGGATGACAGAAAGCGTTCCACCGACGAGGTTATCAAGGAGTGGAAGCCGGTTCTCACCTCCTACCAGGAGATGAACGTAACCGTCGATTCCGCAAGCTCCAGTTCCATGTCCTCAGGCAGCACCGACGGAGTGGAATACCTTCTCAAGGGAACCCAGTACGATGAGCTTAAAAATATTTCCGATCAGATTGTTAACGATTTAAAGGAAAGACCAGAGCTGACCAAGATTCACTCCTCTCTGGAGAACTCAGCTCCGGTTATTCAGATTGACATTGATCCGGTAAAAGCATCAGCGGAAGGTATGGTTCCTGCTCAGGTGGCTCAGAGTGTATACATGATGATCAGCGGAAATGAAGCAGCTGACCTGGAGCAGAACGGAGAGGAAATCAGCATTAAAATCGAGTACCCGGACGGCTGGTATGAGACAGTAGATCAGGTAAAGGGAATCACCATTACTGGTTCACAGGGCAATTCTATCGCTCTGGCTGACATTGCAGATATCTACTTTAAAGACAGCCCACAGAGTATTACGAGAAAAGATAAGGAATATCAGGTAACCATCACAGGTGATTTTGTCAATGGTACAAACGAGGACGAGATGGATGCTCTGGAGACAAAGATTTATGATGAGACAGTTGCTCCGAGACTGACAGAGAATGTAACCAGAGCGCAGAATGCACAGGATGAAAGTATGGCAGAGGAGTTTGCTTCCCTGGGAAAAGCCATTGCAATGTCTATTTTCCTGATTTTTGTAGTAATGGCAGCTCAGTTTGAGTCTCCCAAGTTCTCCATCATGGTTATGACAACCATCCCGTTCAGCCTTATTGGCTCCTTTGGACTTTTATTCCTGGCAGACGCCAGCATCAGTATGGCCTCCCTGTTAGGATTCCTGATGCTGTTCGGAACTGTTGTAAACTCCGGTATTCTTTATGTAGACACGGCAAACCAGTACAGGGCGGAAATGGATCGCGATACAGCTTTGGTGGAGGCGGGAGCAACACGTCTGCGTCCAATCCTTATGACAACGCTGACAACCGTAGTATCTATGATTCCTATGGCTATGGCTTATGGCGACAGCGGAGAGAGTATGCAGGGTCTGGCACTGGTAGACGTAGGAGGTCTGATTGCCTCCACCATTTTGGCACTGTTAATGCTTCCGGTTTATTATTCTGTTATGAGCCGTAAGAAAAAACCGGAACCTCATTATGATTAATGATTAGTCACTATTGATAAGCATCTTTGGAGGGATTTGAATGAAAATCTGGAAACGAGCACTGTCCGTAAGCATCACAGGAGTGATGCTCGCGGCGGCGCCCATGACCGCTCTGGCAGCCAGCCCGGAATTCGCCAGAACTTCAGAGGAGTGGGCGAGATTAAGAGACAATAAAATGGAATACGAAGAGCTGGAGGATCTGATTGCGGAGTACAATACCACGGTTCAGACCAATCAGCTGGATTTGAATGAGTTCCGCAGAGATTACGGGGATACCAAGGATGATGTTTCTGACAAATACCGGGATATGGCAAACGAGATTTATGCCAATATTTCCTATCCGGATTCCGACGATCCTACTTATGGCTATGTG
>OGPC01000766.1_pt1 | contig 26417 bp, 24 predicted proteins | sample 1552911 | NCBI WGS metagenome assembly OGPC01 (sample SAMEA2580248, study PRJEB22360) | human gut metagenome | biome: human gut; feature: human-associated habitat; material: faeces | place: Denmark | collected 2008/2010 | reverse complement strand
CCCCACGCTTGCGCATCTGATCTGCATGGGCAACGACCAGCTCCGTGCGGCTGAGGCAACAGCTATTCCACACTGTACGCACACATGAACAGTGCGCCCATCGTCAGCGTCGGGCAGAGCGTTTCCAAGGGACAGAGGCTGGGGTATGTCGGCTCCACCGGCAACTCCACCGGCAACCACCTGCATCTGGAAATGAAGGTCAACAATGTTCTGGTCAATGTCATGAATTACTTATCCTAAGAAAGGGGAGTCCTTATGAAGCCGCAGAAGCATAAAACCGCCGTGCGCATTTTTTGCCTGGTGGTCGCCGTTCTTATGGTGCTGAGCCTTTTCTCTACGGTATTTTTCTCCCTTGCCTATGGGGCATAAACGCAAAAACAGTAAGGAGCCATCAGAGCCATGAGCAAAAAAATCAGTCTCGGCGTGGCAGCCACCATCGCCATCATCGCAATGGCTGTCACCTTCTCGCTGACGATGGTCGTGTCGATGAAGATGTTCAACACGACCGTGTCCAGCGTCAAAAATAAGGAACGCCAATACAACAAGCTGTCGGAGATCGACCGCTTTGTCCGCGCAGAGGAGTTCTTCACCATTGATGAGGACACCCTGAACGATAAGCTGGCCGCCGGCTATATGAGCGGCATCAACGACCGATACGCTATCTACTATACCGCCAAGGAGTACAGCGAAAAGCAGGCCATCGAGAAGGGCACCCTTACCGGCATCGGCGTGGCCGTTGTCAACGATGCCTCCTCCGGCTATGCGCACATCATCCGCGTATACAACAATTCTCCCGCCAGTGAGGCCGGCCTGCAGGTCGGCGGCTTTATCACTGCCATTGGCGAGGAATCCACCAAGAACATCGGATCTACCGCGCGTTTGACCTCCCGCCTGCTGGGTGAGGAGGGCACTACCACAGTCATCACCTACCTGACGCCCGACCGTCAGGAGCAGCAGCTGAGCCTTGTACACTCCAACTATAAGACCCCCACCATCTCAACAAGTCAGCTGACCGCCGGCACCTGCGGCTATCTGCGCATTGACGCCTTTACCACAGGCACCGCCAGCGAGTTTAAGGCTGCCGTGGACAACCTGCTGCAGCAGGGGGCAACCTGTCTGGTGTTTGACCTGCGCGACAACGCCGGTGAAAACCTCAATGCAGGGCTTGTCGCAGCGGATTACTGCGTACCCTCCGGTGAGATCGCCAAGCAGCAGGATAAGGACGGCAATGTGACCGTGCTGCGCATGTCCGATGAGAACGAGATCAATGTTCCGATGGTCTGCCTCGTCAATGGGGCCACCTCCAGCAGTGCTGAGCTGTTTGCCAATGCCCTGCGCAAGATGGGCGGTGCCACGATCGTCGGCACCAAAACGGCCGGTATGGGCGTTGTACTCAGCGATGTGCAGAGCTTCTCGGACGGCTCTGCCGCCTATATTACCTCCGGCCTGCTGCTCGACAACGAGGATCAGAGCTGGAACAACGAGGGTCTGAAGCCCGATATTGACGCCACACTCTCCGTTGATGAACAAAACTCCTACTACGACTACACGATCGACACTGACCCGCAGATCAGCAAGGCCGTCAACGCGGCCATGTCGCTGACCGGCCAGAACTGATATACGCTGAAAGGAAGCCGCCGTGCCCACATTGACCGACTTGTCTACCATCCGTGACCTTTGTGCGCGGTACGATTTTGCCCTTTCCAAAGGGTTTGGCCAGAATTTTATCATTAACCCGGGTATATGTCCCCGCATTGCTGAAGCCGCCGGCATCGGCCCCGGCTGGGGTGCCCTTGAGGTCGGTCCCGGCATCGGCGTACTGACCGAACAGCTCTGCAAACGCGCTGATAAGGTCGTTTCCATCGAGGTAGATAAGCGTCTGCCGCCGCTCCTTGAGGAGACGATGGCAGGGTATGATAACTTCAAGCTGGTACTGAACGATGTCCTCAAGGTGGATTTGAAGGCGCTGCTGGCTGAAGAATTTGGCGATAAGCCGGTGGCTGTCTGTGCCAACCTGCCGTACTATATCACCAGCCCGATCCTGATGCGCCTGCTGGAGGAAAAGCTGCCTATCCAGAACATCACCGTCATGGTGCAAAAAGAGGCCGCACAGCGCCTGTGCGCCGCCCCCGGCATCCGCGATGCGGGTGCGATCAGCTACGCGGTGGCCTATTATGCGGAGCCGAAATTGTTGTTCAGCGTGCAGCCCGGCAGCTTTTATCCCGCCCCCAAGGTGACAAGCGCCGTTATTCGCTTGGATGTGCGCAAGACCCCCGCCGTACAGGTCCCGAACGGTGACGAGGCCGCCTTCTTTGCGTTGATCCGTGCCGCCTTCTCACAGCGCCGCAAGACCGCAGCCAACGCCATTGCCAACGGCCTGCACCTGCCCAAGGCACAGGTCCTGACCGCGCTGCAGTCAGCCGGTCTTGATGAACGCGCACGCCCCGAACAGCTTACGCTGGAGGAGTATTGTGCCCTGCAGAACGCGCTGCATACAAAATAATTCCTCAACGATGCCATACTAAACAAACTCCCGGTCGCTTGATTGCAGCCGGGAGTTTTTACGACATTTTTACGACACTAGTACAAGAATTACTGCGTTTACGACCTGTTTTTTTACTGTTTAGGACACAAAAGACATACAAGCACAAGAAAAAAGCGCGTTGCAAAGTGGATTTGCTTTGCTAACGCGCTTTTTTAAGTGGAGCTAGTAACAGGAATCGAACCTGCAACCTGCTGATTACAAATCAGCTGCACTGCCAATTGTGCTATACTAGCGGGTACTAGATAATAATACCACAAACAGCAGCGCTTTGTCAAGACTTACAGCAATTCTACACCGGCATTACGGCAGGCTTTTACCGTGGCATCATCCCAAAGGCTGACCTGAACCTCACCTACATGGGCTTTGCCGAGCAGCAGCATGCAAAGGCGGCTCTGGCCGATGCCGCCGCCCATCGTCAAGGGCAGCGTGCCATCCAACAGCATCTTGTGGAAGGGCAGCTCTGCGCGCTCGGGGCAGCCTGCCTCGTCCAGCTGGCGACGTAGCGATTCAGCATCCACGCGGATACCCATGCTGGACAGCTCCAGTGCGCAGCCAAGGGGCTTGTGCCAGAACAGAATATCGCAGTTCAGCGCCCAATCATCGTAGTCGGGGGCACGGCCGTCGTGGGGCTTGCCGCTGCGAAGCTTGCCGCCGATCTGCATGATGCAAATCGTGCCATGCTCCTTGGCAAAGGCGTTTTCGCGCTGCTTGGCGGTAAGCTCGGGGTAGAGATCCTCCAACTCCTGTGTCGTGATAAAAGCTACATCACGGCCGAGATGAATGTTCTTCAGCTCAGGAAACTTCCAGCGCAGCTCATCCGAGGTCGCGCAGACCGCATCCACGATGTCGCAGACGGTCTCACGCAAAAAATCCAGCGTGCGCTGTTCAGCGGTAATAACACGCTCCCAGTCCCACTGGTCAACATAGATGCTGTGCAGGTTGTCAAGCTCCTCATCACGGCGGATGGCGTTCATATCGGTCACAATGCCCTGACCGGGGCGGAAGCCGTACTTGTACAGGGCATAGCGCTTCCATTTGGCAAGGCTGTGTACGACCTCGGCCTGCTCATTCAGGCTGGGAACATCGAACGCAACGGGGCGCTCGACGCCGTTCAGGTCATCATTCAGACCGCTGCCCTGCATGACAAACAAGGGAGCCGTGACGCGCTTGAGATGCAGTGCCATGCAAAGCTTTTCCTGAAAGATCGTTTTGATAAGGCCGATGGCCTTCTGGGTGTCATACAGCCCAAGCAGGCTTTGGTACCCTTCCGGAATGATAATGCTGCTCATAGTAGAATCTCCTTTTTCTTTCCCAGATTTTGACCCTATGCTTACGCCTTGGCAAATTGACTTTCGTAGAGCTGCTTATAAAAGCCGCCCTGCGCCAGCAGTTCATCATGCGTACCGCGCTCGATAATGTTGCCGGCCTTCATCACCAGAATCTGGTCAGCATTTTTGATGGTGGACAGGCGATGGGCCACAATAAAGCTTGTGCGGCCCTTCATCAATTCTTCAAAGGCATCCTGCACCAGCACCTCGGTGCGGGTGTCGATGCTGGAGGTGGCCTCATCCAAAATCAGAATCGGCGGACGCCGCAGCATGACCCGCGCAATGCAGAGCAGCTGCCGCTGCCCCTGACTGATATTGCCGCCGTCCTCGGCAACCTGCGTATCATACCCATTCGGCAGGCGGCAGATAAAGCTGTGGGCGCGCGCCTTCTTGGCTGCGGCTATGATCTCCTCGCGGGTGGCGTCCGGTTTGCCGTAGGCGATGTTCTCTGCAATCGTACCGGCTTTGAGCCATGTTTCCTGCAGCACCATGCCCAGATTGGCGCGCAGGCTGTCCCGGGTCACCGTGTCGATGGGGTGTCCGTCCACCCGCAGCGTGCCGCTGTTGATCTCATAGAACCGCATCAGCAGGTTTACAAGGGTGGTCTTGCCGCAGCCGGTCGGACCGACCAGCGCGATGCGCTGCCCCGGCTCGACCTTGAGGTTCATATCCTCGATCAGGGGTACATCGTCCTGATAGCGGAACCGCACATGCTCAAAGGCCACGCTGCCGGCACCGTGGGGCAGGCTCACGGCATCGGGGGCATCAGGGATGATCGGTGTCTCATCGATCAGATCAAACACCCGCTGCGCACAGGCCAGCGCATTCTGCAGCTCGGTCATGACATCGGAGATGTCATTGAAGGGCTTTGTGTACTGGTTGGCATAGTTCAAAAAGACGCTCAGCTCGCCGACCGTGATACCGCCGGCAATCGCAACAAATGCGCCCAGTATGCCGACCGAGGCGTAAACCAGCGAATTTACAAAGCGGGTGCAGGGGTTCGTGGTCGAAGAAAAGAAGGTCGCCCGCACACCGCAGCGCTGCAGGTCGCGGTTGATGCGGTCAAAGCGCTCCTCAGCGCGCGCCTCATAACCGAAGGCGCGAACCAGATGCTCGTTGCCGATCAGCTCCTCCACAAGGCTGGTCATCTCGGCGCGGGTCTCGCTCTGCACCCGGAACATAGAATAGGTGTGTGTCGCAATAAAGCGCGCCACAAAGATGGAGAGCGGTGTCAGCGCCACGACCACCAGCGCGATGCGCCAGTCTATATAGAGCATGACCCCCAGAGTACCCAGAATGGTCAGCACACCGGTAAACAGCTGGGTAAATCCCATCAGCAGGCCGTCACTGAACTGCTCCACATCGGTCGTGATGCGGCTGATCGCATCGCCGGGGCGGTGGGCGTCCATATATTTCAGTGGCAGAATCTCAAGCTGCTCAAACACGCGCACCCGCATATCCCGCACGACCTGAAAGGTGATGCGGTTGTTGACAACATTCATCAGCCATTGGGAGAGCGCCGTGCAGGCGATCGTGGCAGCCATAGCCAATGCGATGCGGCCAAGCCCCTGATAATCTACCTGCCCGGGTCCCACGATCTTATCGACCGCCCTGCCGGCCAGCACCGGTGCAAGCAGGGTGGTGACAACAGTGATGAGCGCCAATGTAAGCGTAAGAATGACCATGCCCTTGTAGGGGCGGATCAGCTGCAGAACGCGTTGGATCGTATTGCGGTCAAGCTTCTTCGATGTCTTGCTCATAGTGTTTTGGCCACCTCCTCCTTGCTCAGCTGGCTCAGGCAGATTTCCCTGTAGACCTCACAGCTCTGCAGCAGTGCGGCATGGGGGGCATCGCCGGCCAAGGCGCCGTCGTCCAGCACAAGAATGTGGTCGGCGCGCTGCACGCTCGCCGCGCGCTGGGAGACGATAAAGACCGTCATACCCTGCGTTTTTTCTTTAATGGCCTTGCGCAGGGCTGCATCGGTGGCGAAATCCAGCGCGGAGGCACTGTCATCGAGAATCAAAATTTTCGGCTTCGGTACCAGTGCGCGTGCAATCGTCAACCGCTGGCGCTGCCCGCCGGAAAAGTTGCGTCCGGCCGTTTCCACAGGGGCATCCAGCATGCCGGGCTTGCTGCGGACAAAGTCTGCGGCCTGTGCGATTTCAAGCGCCTCCCAGATCTGTGCATCGGTGGCATTTGGGGCGGCCCACTGCATATTGTCGCGGATGGTGCCGGTAAACAGCACCGCCTGCTGGGGTACGATGCCTACAAGGCTGCGAAGCTGTGCAAAGCTGTACTGCTTTACATCATGGCCGAACAGTGTCACCGTGCCGCGGCCGGCATCGTAAAAGCGGCAGATCAGATCGATCAGGGTCGATTTGCCGCTGCCGGTACCGCCGATCACGCCGATGGTCTCGCCGCAGCCGGCCGCAAAGGAAATATCGGTCAGGCTGGGTGCGCCCGCACCATGATAGGTGAAATCCACATGCTCAAACCGGACCGCCTCGGCAGCACCGTCAACCGCGAGCGGTGCCGTGCCGGGGTCCTCCATCGTGGTGCGGGTGTTCAGAATCTCATTCACACGCATACCGCTGGCCAACGCGCGCGTTACAGAGACAACCAGATCTGCCAGACGCAGCAGGCTCAGAAGGATCTGGCTCATATAGTTGATCAGCGCGATAACCTCACCCTGAGTCAGCGCACCGGCATCGACCTCCATGCCGCCGCGCAGCAGCAACGCTACCACGGCGAGGTTGACTACCAGATAGGTCAGGGGATTCATCAGGGCGGAGATGCGGCCCGCTGCAAACTGCAGAGATTTCAAATGATCGTTCGTCTCGACAAAGGCAGCCAATTCATCGGCCTGCCGGGCAAAGGCGCGCACCACACGGGCACCCACATAGTTTTCACGGGTCAGCAGCGTCACACGGTCAAGACCGTTCTGCGCCTCATGGTAAATCGGCACCGTGACCCGCATGATTGCCCAGATAATCAGCGAGACCGCAACGGTAACGCCGAGGAAAAGCAGCGTCAGTCTGGGGCTGATCGAAAACGCCATGATAAGCGCGCCAATAACAATGAACGGCGATCGCAGCAGCAAACGCAGGGTCAGGTTCACACCGTTTTGGACCTGATTGATGTCACTGGTCATCCGCGTGACCAGCGTGGGGGTGCCGATACCGTCCAGTTCGCTGTAGCTCAGCGTGTCAATATGACGGTACAGGTCCCTGCGCAGCGCCGTGCCAAAGCCCAGTGCCGCCGTGGCGGAAAAGTATTGGGCCGTCAGGCTGCTGGCAAGACCGATGGCAGCCAGCAGAACCAGCAGGCCGCAGCGCGTCCAGATAAAAGCTGCATCCCCGTTTTTGATGCCTGTATCAATGATGCTGGCGATGACCAGCGGTACAAACAGCTCAAAACAGGCCTCCAACATCTTGAATAGCGGCGCCAACAGGGCTTGTCGCTCATAGCCCTTGATGTAGCGCATCAATTTGTGCATGAAAGACCACCTCATAGGTACAGATTGCGTGTAACTGCATTATTATACCACTAATTCGGGAATTTGTCATATCCTGATTCAACGGATTTCGATGATTATTTATCCGTCCGGCGTCTATACTTTCAATGGGCAGATACAGGAGGAGGATATGCAGATGTTCTGGGTCTACAGCTACAAAGGTTTTTCACGCACGGCGGCGCGCACCGTCCGCACCGCGCGGGTACGGGCAGGGCGGCAGGGCTTCTGTCAGGCCGACACAGGCCATCTGCTGCTGGCGCTGGTGCAGACGGCACGCGGCAGTGCAGCAGACTTCCTGCGCCGCAAGCGGGTCACCACCACAGCGCTGGCCAACTGCAGTGCCGCCCGGGCCGAAGGCGCACCGCGCAGGCTGCACCGCTGCGACCTTGCACCGGAGCTGCGCAAGGCGATGGAGTTTGCTGTGCTGGGGGCGCACGCTGCCAGTGCTGCCCGGGCCGAAAATGAGCATCTGCTCTGCGCTATGCTTGAGGATTCCACCTGCACAGCCAGCCGCTGGATGCTTTCCCTTGGTGTCGAGCTGCCGCAGGCCGCGCGGGAGTGCCGCCAGCTCTCGGGTCAGCTGGTATTGCCCGCACAGCCCCGGATGGCAGCCAGCCGCACGGGCCGACCCAGCGAAAAATACGGCCGCGACCTGACACGCCTTGCACAGGAGGGCCGCCTTGACCCGGTGCTGTGCCGTGACAGTGAGCTGGAGCGGATGGTGGAGATCCTTTGCCGCCGCCAGAAAAACAATCCCTGCCTGCTGGGGGAGCCGGGTGTCGGAAAAAGCGCACTGGCCGAAGCACTGGCCCAGCGCATTGCCTCTGGGCAGATTACCCCGGCCCTGCGGGGCAAACGGGTCTTATCGCTCGATATGGCCTCGATGGTGGCGGGCACGAAATACCGCGGTGATTTCGAGGAGCGCTTTAAAAACCTGCTTGAGGAGCTTTACCGCGACCGCTCGACCATCCTGTTCATTGATGAGATCCACATCATTGCCGGTGCCGGGGCAGCGGAGGGGGCTATCGATGCCGCCAGCATCCTAAAGCCGATGCTGGCGCGCGGGGAGATACAGCTCATCGGTGCGACCACGCCGGAGGAATACCGCAAAACGATCCAGAAGGACTCAGCGCTCGAGCGGCGGTTCGGGCGGGTGATGGTCGAGGAGCCGACACCAACCGCTGCCGAAACGATTCTTGCGGGTCTGATGCCCCGGTATGAGCGCTACCATGGAGTGGCCATCCCGTCCACAGCCATCCATGCAGCAGTCGAGCTGAGTGTGCGGTATCTGCCGGGGCGGTATCTGCCCGATAAGGCCATCGACTTGCTGGACGAAGCCGCGGCTGCACGCCGCATTGCCGAAAACAGCAGCGAGAAAAAAGCGCTGACCCCGGCAGACATTGCCCGTGTGGTGAGCAAGGCGAGCGGTGTACCCGCCGAGCGTGTGGGGGAGGCCGAGCGTGAGCGGCTTGCACAGCTGGAGCAGCGCCTTGCCGCAGAGGTCATCGGCCAGCCGCGGGCTGTAGCCTCGGTAGCCGCCGCTATACGCCGCAGCCGCACCGGCCTGCGGGAGAACAATCGTCCCATCGGCGCGATGCTGTTTTTGGGGCCTACCGGTGTGGGTAAGACCCAGCTGGCCCGCACACTGGCCAAGGGCTGGTTCGGCAGCGAGAAGGCACTGCTGCGCTTTGATATGTCCGAATATATGGAGCGTCACACCGTGGCACGGCTCATCGGCGCGCCTCCGGGCTATGTAGGCCACGACGAGGGCGGACAGCTGACCGAGGCTGTGCGCCGCCGCCCCTACAGCGTTGTGCTGTTTGATGAGATTGAAAAGGCGCACAGCGATATTCAAAACCTGCTGCTGCAGATTTTGGAGGACGGCACCTTGACCGATGCACAGGGCCGCAGAGCGGATTTTTCCAACACCATCATTTTGCTTACCTCCAATCTGGGTGCGCGGTGCCTAGTCGGGCAGACGGCTCCCATGGGCTTCGGCGCAGCCGGGGCGGAAAAGGACCGCCGCGGCCAGCAGGCAATCCGGGAGGCGAGGGAGTTCTTCCGCCCCGAGCTGATGGGGCGTCTGGACGAGACCGTGCTGTTTGACCCGCTCGGCCCGGAACAGCTGGCAGGTATTGCCGACCGGCTGCTCTGCGAGCTGGAGGAACGCGCAGCCGGGCAGGGCTACACCCTGCGCCATACTGCCGCAGCCGCCAAGGCGCTGGCAGGGGATAAGGTGCCGCCCTACGGCGCGCGGGAGCTGCGCCGCACGGTCAGCCGTGCAGTAGAGCAGGCACTGGCCGACAGGATCGCCGACGGCACAGCCCAGCCCGGCACCGTCTACACGGCCGATGCCGATGCAAACGGGCATATCATCCTGACACAGGATACCCTGACGGCCTGTGTGTAACGCCGCTGCACAAACAAATAGGGAGGCATCCGCCTGTAGCAGACGGATGCCTCCCTATTTTTATCAGCTTCGGAACAGCCCTCAATCCTTCACATACAGGCCGCAGTGGCAGGGGCCGTGATAGTCCGGGTCGGCCAGCTGCTGCTTGAACTCGCTGCAGATGCAGATATTTTCCGGGATATGCTGCAGACGGCAGGGGCAGTATCCGCCCGTACGCTTTAAACCCTCACGGATGGTCTTGACAATCTCCCCGTTGGGATTCAGATGAAACTTCGGCTTTTCCATCGCAGTTACCTCACTTTACGGTTTGACGCGGAACTCCTGCTCGCAGTAGATGCAGCGGTAGCGGCCGCTCGGCGTCAGTGCAAAAATATGGTCGCAGCCCTCCTCGATAGAAGTGATGCAGCGCGGGTTCGTGCATTTGATGACATTGACCAGCCGCTTGGGCTGCTCGGGGCGAATCTTCTCCACCACATGGCCGTCACGGATGACCGTGATAGAAATTTTGGGGTCAACATAGGCAAGAACGTCAAAGCTCATCTTGCTGACATCGCCCTCGATCTTTATTATGTCCTTTTTTCCGTCCTTTTGGCTGCGGACGTTCTGCAAAAGTGCCACGCTGGCATTGTTCAGCTTTTCCAGCTCCATCATGTGGTAGAGCGCCAGACCCGTGCCTGCGGTAATGTGGTCAATGACCACGCCGTTCTGGATTTCATCAACCTTCAACATTGAACGCTACCTCCCCGGTCTTGGGGTCTTTGAGACCCAGCAAAGTCATGATCAGCGCCATGCGCATATAGACACCGTTCTGCACCTGGTCAAAGTACGCTGCGCGCGGGTCGTCATCCACGTCCAGCGTGATCTCATTCACACGGGGCAGGGGATGCAGCACCGGCATATCCGCGGGGGCCAGAGCCAGCTTTTCCTTTGTCAGGACATAGCTGTTTTTCAGGCGGATGTAATCTTCTTCATTAAAGAACCGCTCTTGCTGGACGCGGGTCATGTAGAGGACGTCCAAATCGGGCAGAGCCTCCTCCATGCTGCGTGTCTCAACATAGGGGATGTTGTTAGGCTCGAGGATTTCGCTGATGATGTAATCCGGCACGCGCAGCTCCTCGGGTGAGATGAGCACAAACTTCATGCCCGGCAGACGGGACAGGCTCTTGATCAGGCTGTGCACCGTGCGGCCAAACTTGAGGTCGCCGCAGAAGCCGATGGTCAGATGATCCAAGTGCCCCTTGCGCTGGCGGATCGTCATCATGTCCAGCAGCGTCTGGGTGGGGTGGCTGTGGCCGCCGTCACCGGCGTTGATGACCGGAATACGGCTGTAGCGGGACGCGCGCAGCGGGGCGCCCTCCTTGGGGTGGCGCATGGCAGCAATGTCTGCCACACAGCTGATAACGCGGATGGTATCCGCAACCGTCTCACCCTTGCTTGCGCTGGAAACACCGGCATCCGGGAAACCCAGCACCTGACCGCCCAGGTTCAGCATGGCTGCCTCAAACGAAAGACGGGTACGTGTGCTCGGTTCGTAGAAAAGCGTTGCCAAACGCTTGCGCGCGGCAACATCCTTATAAGCGGCCGGGTCATCGTGGATACGGTCGGCAAGGTCCATCAGGCTGAGCGTTTCTTCCAGCGTAAAATCCGCCGGGTCGATCAAATGTCTCATACACAATCCCCTTTATAATAGCTCTATATTCTAAGCGGCGATATGCCGCTTACAATCAAACCAATTTGCGCACCATGGCAAAATCGAAGAAATCCGTGTAGCAGGTCTGGCAGCAAAGCACCGGCTTGCAGGGGCGGGAGTAGCAGATCTCATCCAGCTGCAAAAGCGCCTGCTCCGGGCGCAGCCCCAGCTGGCGGCGGATGCCCGGTGTACCCATTACAGCGTGCAGCGTCGTCAATGTCTCGGCTACCTCCACGCGGCAATGCTGCTCAACGATCTCAAAAATCGGGCGGCTGAAGTCGATTGCATCAAGCCGCTTGCCGCCGAACAGTGCCAGCGGCAGAATATCGGTGGAGTACAGCACCGGCGTTTCATCTGCCAGCACGCGGCGGCGCACAAACACCAGCGTATGTTCCTTCTCCGGGTCAAGGGCCAGCCGCTCCATCAGTTCGGGCGTTGCAGTTTCCCGTGTGACCATCAGGTTATCGCTGTGCGGCACCCGCCCGATTGCGCGGATCATCTTGTTGAACTCCAGCTTCTGATCCATGCGGTTCTCAACCATCAGCACATCACGGTTGACAAGCGTACCGATGCCGCGCACCCGCTCCAGATAACCGTCGCGCTCCAGCTCACTCAGGGCATCGCGCACCACGGTGCGGCTAACCCCCAGCGCCTCAGCCAGCTCCAACTCACTGGGCAGCTGTGGTGCGGCAGCGTAGATTCCATCGCGCAGCTCCTCCAGCAGGCGTTGGGCGGTCTGCTGGCTGCGCAGCTCGCCGCCAAGGCGGTTTTCCGTCGTTTTATTCATTGGCAAATTCCTTTCGCGCCCGGCAGATATCGGCCAGACAGCATTTGTCACAGTAAGGCTTTGTGCGCGCCGTGCAGACTGCGCGGCCGTGATCCACCAGGCGATGGCAGAAGCCGTTTCCCTCCTCGGGGGGAATGATCTTCCACAGCTCCTTCTCGACCTTGGCCGGGTCCTTGCAGTTGTCCACAAGACCAATGCGGTTGCACAGGCGGATGCAGTGGGTATCTGTCACGATGGCCGGCTTGCCGAAGACATCTCCCATTATCAGGTTGGCGCTTTTGCGGCCAACCCCCGGCAGGGAGAGCAGCGCATCAAAATCATCGGGCACACGGCAGTCAAATTTATCCCGCAGCATCCGCATACAGGCGGAAATATCCCGTGCCTTGCTGTGGCCCAGCCCGCAGGGCTTGACAATGGCTTCGATCTCCTCCGGGCTGGCGGCAGCCAGCTCCCTGATGCTGGGAAACCGGGCAAACAGCTCCTGCACAACGACATTCACCCGTGCATCGGTGCATTGGGCTGCCAGACGCACCGACACCAGCAGCTGCCATGCGTGGTCATAGTCCAGCGTGCAGTCACTTGCCGGGTATTCAGCCTTAAGCCGCGCAATACAGACCGCTGCGAGTTCTTTCTTGGTCACCGTGTATTTCTCCGTTTCGTGCTATTTCTTTAATATTACCACGATACTGCCCTCTAATCAAGTCCAGAAGTATGATGTTTTGGGACACAATGCGGTAAATGTTTTTGCCCGGGCAGCACCGAACCCCTGCTGTCCATCGGGCAGCAGGGGTTCGGTACGGCTGTGCTTTATCTTTTTGTTATTTCCCGGTATCGTTTGCAACGGCTTCGGCAATCAGCTTTTCCAGCGTAGCCATGTTGGCCTCCTGATCGATACCGCCCATGATCGGCTCACCGACGATGTTGCCCTGACGGTCCACAACACAGGTAGTGGGGAAGGCCATGATGCCCAATGCAAACTTACCGGCCTCGCCGTTAGGGTCAAAGTAGATATTGCGGAAGGATGCGCCCGCGGATTCCAGAATTTTCTTGGCGGTGGCGACGTTGTCCGCGTTGCCGTCCAGTGTCTCGGTATTGACGCCGATGACCTCGCCGCCCTGCTCCTTGATGCGCTGGTTGAGTGCGTCAAGGTCATCCATCTCATCCACACAGGGCTTGCAGCCGCTGAACCAGAAGTTTACAACGGTGAACGCATTGTTGGCAAACAGGCTGCTGTCAACGCTGTTGCCGTCAAGGTCCTTACCCTCAAACTGGGGGAAGGTGCTGCCGTTCTCCGCTGCGCTCTGGCTGGCGGCATCCTCCTGAGGAAGGGCTGCGATCTGATTTTCGATCTCCCGGATCTTATCAGCGTCCGCCTTGAGGGAGGCGTACTCCTCCTCGGTGAACTGATCCTTCGCGTTGTCCACGGCACTCATAAGGAAGTCGCCGTAATTGTTGCTGAGGGTGGTCTGCGTCACATTCTTGTCCATCGAGGCAAAAACCTTTTCCCACAGTTCATCGTTCGCGCCCAGAATGTCGTTTTCCTCTGCAAGAAGCTGCTCCTCGGTTTTGGTCTGTGCGGCGGAGGCTGCTTCACTGGTCTGTGCGGCGGAGGCTGCTTCGCTGCCGGCGGCAGTGCCTGCCTGCTGGCTGCCGCAGGCGGCGAGGGAAAATACCAGAACCATGCTGGTCAAAATTGCTGCAATTCGTTTCATACTCAAATCTCCTTACTGTTATCTGCCTTATCGCCAAAGCCGTACTGATAGTGTATCGCCTTGGTGGGGCAGGATTTTATACACATACCGCAGCGGATACACTCCGCGTGGTTTGGTGTCTTTGTAATATCAACATCCATCTTGCAGGCCCGCGCACAGGCACCGCAGGACACGCATTTGTCGGTGTCTACCCGCATCTGGAAAAGAGATACTCGGTTCATGACCGCGTAAAAGGCCCCCAGCGGGCAGAGCCACTTGCAGAACGGGCGGTAAAACACCACACTGGCAGCAACGACCGCCAGCAGGATGCAGAGCTTCCAGCTGAACAGCTTGCCGAGCGCGGCGCGTATCCCTGCATTGGTCAGCGAGAGGGGAATCGCACCCTCCAGCACACCCTGCGGGCAGAGATACTTGCAGAAGAACGGATCACCCATTCCCATCTCATTGACAACAAGCGCAGGCAGCAGCACCACCATGATGAGCAGCACGGCGTACTTCAGATAGCGCAGCGGCTTCAGTCGCTTGGTGGAGCACTTAGGCGAGGGAATCTTATGCAAAAGCTCCTGCAGCCAGCCGAACGGGCAGAGAAAGCCGCAGATAAACCGCCCCAGCAGCACCCCCAACAAAATCAGGATGCCGGTAATATAATAGGAAAACCGGAATTTTGACGAGCCGACCACAGCCTGAAACGCGCCGATTGGGCAGGCCCCCGCCGCGCCCGGGCAGGAGTAGCAGTTCAGTCCCGGTACACAGACTGTTTTTCCCTTGCCCTGATACAGAACACCCTTGGCAAAATTCGGCAGGTGGATGTTCGTCAGCAGCGCTGCGCCTGCCTGAATCCAGCCCCGGAAACGGGCCAGAAAAGAACTTTTTTTCTTATCCAATGCCAACACACTCCATACACAACCGGATAGCCTTTGCCATCACCGTATCTGCCTCCCCGCGCCAGATGCCGAAGCCGATCATCAAAACGGCGGCCAACAACAGCGCCGACTGGGCGATTGCTTTTTTGTTTATCACTTGCGGTTGCTCCTTTCTGTTTGATGAGATTAGTATACACCTGCCGGTATAAAATTTCTGCTAAGAAAAAATTAACGCAGACTTTATCGAAATCTGCTATAATGACTATTATAAAGGTATCGCTGCAATGCTTTTGCCGTGTGCAGCGCCAAAAAGCACCTTATAAATGCGGGAGATGATCGCTTATGCGTCTTTTGTTGATAGAGGATGAACCGACCCTGCGGGAAAGCGTAGCTAAAAAGCTGCGCCGCTCCGGCTACGAAACGGATGACTGCGGTGACGGAGAGGCAGCGCTTGAGCTGCTTGCCGCAGAGCGGTACGATCTTGTCCTGCTCGATCTCAATCTGCCGAAGGTGGACGGCATGACCGTTCTGCGCACGCTGCGCAGGACCGACCTTGAAACGCCGGTGCTGATCCTGTCCGCCCGCAGCGAAATTTCCGACAAGGTGGAGGGGCTGGACGCAGGTGCCAATGATTATCTGGCCAAGCCGTTCCATCTGGCTGAGCTGGAGGCCCGTGTGCGCAGCCTGACCCGGCGGCAGTTTATCCAGCGTGATGTATGCCTGCGGTGCGGGCGGCTGACCTTTGACACCAAGAGCCGCCTTGCCATGGCAGACGGCCAGCCCATCCCGCTGACCCGCAAGGAGAGCGGCGTGCTGGAATACCTGCTGCTGCATCAGGGGCGTCCTGTCAGTCAGGAGGAGTTGATCGAGCATGTCTGGGACAGCAGTGTCGATGCGTTCAGCAACTCGATCCGCGTGCATATCTCAGCCCTGAGAAAAAAGCTGCGCACCGCACTGGGGTATGACCCCATCCGAAACCGCATCGGTGAGGGGTATGAGTTGGAGGGAAATGAACTATGAATCGCATATCTTTTCAGTGGCGGATCACGCTGATGACCGCCGTGCTGATTGCCGGGGCCTGCATCTGCCTGAATCTGCTTCTCTACCGCTCCGGCGCCACCGGTATGGACAACCTGAACGGGTACGTCCTGCAATATCAGCAGAGCGATGAGGAAAACCTGACGATTGAAATACCGGATGATCAGATGTCGGACTTTCTTGTACAGTTTTCGCAGGAGGTCTACGATGCCAAGGCTGTTTTCGGGCGCAAGGGCTGGTGCATCACGGCAGCGGTAACGCTGCTGAGCGCAGCGATTGCCTATTTTGTCAGCGGCAAGGCGCTGGAGCCCTTGAAAAAGCTTGCGCAGCAGGCCGAACGCATTGATCAGGACAGCCTTGTGGAGGTTCGCTTAGAGGAAAACACGATCCCGGAATTTCGCAACCTGAGCCAGTCCGTCAACCGTATGCTGGACCGGCTGGCGCAGTCCTTTGACCTGCAGCGTCAGTTTGCCGGCAACGCCGCTCATGAGCTGAAAACACCGCTGGCCATCATGCAGGCCAAGCTGGAAATGTTTGCTGAGGAACACCCCGATGCCGACAGCGAGGTTGCCGACCTGATCCACTTTCAGACGGATCAGGTGTCCCGTCTGGCAGGCCTTGTCCGCACGCTGCTGGAAATGAGCGATCTGCAGTCGATCCCGCGTGAGGATCTTATCGAGCTGGCCCCGCTGGCCGATGAGATCGTGGCCGACCTGACCCCGCTGGCACAGCGCCGAAGCATCACCCTTTTTCAGGAATGTGAGGAGGTCAGCATCAAGGGCAGCGACACCCTGATCTACCGCCTGCTCTTTAATTTGGTCGAAAACGGCATCAAGTACAATACCCCCGGCGGTTCTGTGCATATCACGATCCAACAAAAGAAAAGCAGCGCTGTGCTGCGTGTTGCAGACACAGGCTGCGGCATCCCGGAGGAGTACAGGACGAGTGTGTTCCAGCCCTTTTTCCGGGTAGATAAATCCAGAAGCCGGGAGATGGGCGGCGTAGGCCTTGGGCTTGCACTTGTGCGGGAGATTGCCCTGCTGCACAGCGGCACCGTTACAGTTGAACCGGCTGACGGGCAGGGGACGGTGTTCACGGTCACCCTGCCGATTCAGGCTTGACAGCCGTCTGCAACGCCTTATTCCTCTGCCAATTCTACCACCAGCTTTGCCTCACTGGCGGCAATGGCAAGCTGTAGCTTGTTTTCCAGCCCTGTCTTTTGCAGCATATTGATGACATGGTATTTTACGGTCGAGGGCTCCACACAAAGCGCCTTGGCGATCCCGCTGTAGGAAAGCCCGCGCACCAACAGGCGCAGCACGCGCATCTCGGCAGGGGTAAAGTCGCTGCTCATCGTCATGCCGATCTTTACGCTCGGCGGCATATCGGGGAAGATATGCGCCCCCTGCACAGTACTGCGCACGACCTGCATCAGGGTCCTTTCATCCCCGTCCTTATACCACAGGCTGTTTACACCTGCCGCCTTGGCGCGCTTTAAAATTTCATGGTCGATCAGCGAGGTAACGACCACGATTTTGATGCCCGGGTGCGCCTTATGGATCTTTTTGGCGGCAGCCAAACCGTTTTCGCGGTGTTCGGTCTGCACATCCATCAGCACAAGGTCGATGTCCTCGGTATCGCACAGGATCGGTGCCTCTGCAGCGCCGGGGATAGACACAGCAAGCTGATACCCGTCCTCGTTCTGAATATAGCTTTCAAGCAGGCTCCGGACCAGCTTTTGGTCCTCAACGATCATAACGCGTATCATAAATGCTCTCCTTATCAGGCAGGGTGACTTCCAGAACAAACACAGGCAGGGAGTGTACGGTTACCGTACCCCCTGCTTTTTCAATACGGCGGCGGAGCGAGGAAAGCCCGCCGCCTTCCTTTATCTCCGCCCTGGGCGGTGCGCCGTTGTTCGTGATGCAAAGGTGCCATGCCTGTGGCCGATGCTCGGAATCGGCGTACAATTCCGTGGCGCCCGCATGGCGCACCCCGTTGGAGGTACATTCCCGCAGGATCAGTGCGTAGAGCTCGCGGGTGGCGCGTGCCGCAGGGTACGCACCGCGCAGCTGTACGGCTGCGCCCAGAACAGCCGCCCGCCTTTGCATACAGGTCAGCGGGTCCTCGGCAGCATCCTCCTGGCGGGCGCGGCACAGCAGTGAGATGGAGCTTTCCCACTCCGCGGCCTCGCTCTTGATCCGGGCAAGGTCATGCTCATGCCGCAGTGCGCGCCGTGCGGCAAGCAGGGTATGGCCGATGTCGTCATGCACCTGCATCTTCATTTTCAGGATCTCTTCCTCCCGCACAATGTCGGGTATATTGTCATATAAGCGCTTTGCGCGGCGGTTCGCATCGGCAAGGCGCTCGTTTTCCTGCTGCAGCGCAGCGTGCAATGCAGCCAGACGGCTGACATCGGTAGCCATCACCTCGGTGTACGGTATGCCGTATTTGTCCTGAACAGGGCGCACCGCAAAATGGTACACCGTCCCGTCCGGGAATGCGTAGATGCGGGCGGCCTCATCGCGCAGCTGCACACCGCCGCCGGGACTGTGCAGTGCCTGCTCCAGATCCGTAAGGGTCTGCAGATCGCAGCCGCAGAGGACTGCGGCGAGTTCCTGCATCCTGTGATTGATCAGACGCAGCAGACCGTTGCGGTCAAAGTAGCAGATGGCCGCCGGCAGCGTGTCAAAGCCTTCCTTGACAGCGTTGCGGGAGATCCGGGAAATCATAGGCTGCCTCCTTCTGCCGGAAACATCGTGAAATACAAAAGTCCGTCCTCATCCCGTTCAAGCTGCATCTGCGGCAGGCCGGGCAGCGCAGCGGGTGCATCGGTGCATTGAACGCTGCAGCGCAGTCCCCAGCCCTGCGCCGTATGCTCGGCGCAGAAAAGGATCTCCTGCAATCCCGGCAGGGTCGCTTCTATGATGGCTTCAAAGGCGTCATAGATCGCCACGGCGGACGCAGAGGGGATCTTTGCTGTGTCGGTGATCTGTACGGCGCAGCGTATATCACTCAGGCGCAGGCTCTCGGCTGATTCAAACAGGCTCAGCCGCAGCTCCGTGGTGTCGATATCCTCCGCCTTGTCGCAGACAAAAACAAGGTTGCTGCGCCGCTTGATATAGGTTCCCAAAATGACGATGTGCTTCAGCAGCCGCCGGGCGGTATCGACATCGTCCGTGGCCCTGAGCGCAATCAGATATTCCTGTATCCGTGCCAGCTGGCGGGCTGTGACGGTCTCGATTTTGTCATACAGCCGGTTCTGCTCGCTCAGCTTCAGCCATTGTGTCTTCTGGGCTGTTTCCGCCTGTATGATGTCCCCGATGTCATGCAATTCCTCCTGCGTGAGGCGCAGCTCCTCCAGCAGTGCCACCAATTCGGTGATGTCCTCCTGCCAGAAAACATACCCTTTCCGGATCGGGTGGCCGTGAAGCTGGGTCGTGGCGTCCAGCTGGACACTGCCGGTGAGCGCCTGACGCAGCTGCTCCTCGTGGAGCGGCGCTGCCTGCATCGAGCATTGCACAGGCACAAACGCCCGGTCTGTGATCAGTCCCTTGGCCATAGATACCTCAAACAGCGTGGCATACCCCATGTTGGATTGGATAAGCCCGCACTGGATGCACGCCTCAAAGGTCGCTGTAAAGGTCAGGCATTGCACCACGGTCATATCACCGGCAATCGCATGCATCCACGGCACATTCAAAATATGCTTGTACAGTAAAGCATAGAGGGTGGCAAAAAAAATCGGCACAAGCGGCAGCCAGAGGATGCGCTTTGTATGCGGAATACGGCAGCGCCGTACAAGGTACACCACCGTGAACACAGCACAGGAAAATATCCACAGCAGACAGAGGTAATATACGAACCGATAGGTGTAATCGGGGCTGCCCAGTACCTCCTGCCCGGGCGGGAACGCAAACGCAAGCTGATGGCAGTCGTTTGTAAGCACGAGGCTGAACAGCACCACAGGGAATACAAAGATCAGATGCCGATATTTGTACAGCGGGGCGGACTGCCCCCGATCCAAAAAGAAAAGCGTATAAAGTGCAAGGGTCGGGATCAGCAGCATCGGGATATAGTACGCATACCACAATCGCCGCAGCATCTCCGGTGTCTGGGCAAAGTCATAGCGGATCAGGCGTATATCCAGCCAGAACAGCATCAGGGCGGCAGCGCCCAGCAGGCAGCGGCGGGTCTGTGCGTGCAGGATACGCCACCAGACCGATACCGCCCAGGAAAAGATCAGAATATTATACAGCACCGTGCGCCAAAAGCCGGAAAACGGCATATAAAACGCCCGCATCAGGACAGCGCAGAGAATCACCCCTGCAACCGCAGCGGCTAACCACAAATTTCCAAGCCGTACTTTTGTCATAGCGTCTGTCCTTTCCAAAAAGGGTCAGCGTGTCGAAAAACACCGGCTTTGCCATATAGAGAATGTAGGGGCGACCATTGGTCGCCCGCCAGCTTGGCGCAGCAACGCGCTTTCCGAGATGGCTTTCTTACAAGGCATACGGGCACGGGCGAGCAATGCTCGCCCCTACAGGAGTTTTTCGACAGTCTGCCCAAAAGGGTATCGTGCTGTCTTTTCACACTATTATTATGACGCAATCCGCCTTATTTTGCAATAGTGTTGAAAAAAGCAGTAAAAAGTTCAAAAAAACTATCCAAATGGTGGGGGCAGAAATCGTCCGATTCCTGTATGATGAAGGTGACAAATCGTATTCTTTGCAGGGAAGGAGGGCTGCGCCGTGCGGAGGATCGTTTTGGACGCGCAATACTCTGTGATGACGAGCGCATTGACAATGGCACTGAAACACGGCAGACCGGATTTCCAGGTACAAAACGCTGGCCCTAAGACAAAGGATATTGTAAAGCTATGCCGTTCCTGCAGGGCGGATGTCCTGCTGCTGGAGGTCTGTCCGCATCCGCCGCGCACCCTGCAGGACAGACTGCTGCTGGCAAACGACCTGCGGGATGTATGCCCGCACTGCAAAACGGTACTGCTTGTGGATGAGGCCGAATATCCCGAACTGGCCACCGCCGTGTGCCTGGCAAAAAAGGATCACATTGTCGATGATTTCGTCTACGCTTCCGTCTCGCCTGCCTATCTGAGCGCCATGATGGACACTTTATGACCAAAAGGAGGACAGCTATGAAAAAAGTACAACGAACGCTCGCTGCCGCATTGGCAGCCATGATGCTTATGGCTTTGGCCGGTTGCTCCAAGGGGGATGTAACCAAAGAGGTCAATTCCGGCTTATCCGACCTGAAAGCGCAGGCCGCCGAACCCGCTGTTGAACCCCAGACGGAGACCCCGGCAGAGCCCAAGACCGACGCGGCATCCGAGCCTGCATCCGAACCTGCATCGGAGCCTGCTGCAGAGCCGGAGCCGGAAGCCACCGCCGAACCGGCCCCTGCTTCCGCCCCTGCAGAAAATCCCGATTACCCGTCGGCTGCCGGCCTGAATACCCAGACCCTGGAGGCATTCGGCACGGACTTTACGCTGGTGCTCAACGTGACCTGCCCCGATCAGGGCTGGTACAAGTCCGCGACCAGTTTCGGGGATTTCAAGCTGTTCCCGACCGATGACCCCAGCCATATCTTCTCCGGTGACCCGCGCATAACCTTTGAGCTGAAAAGCGGTCTGGACAAGATCAACTACTATTACGACGACTTCGAAAATGTGGAGGAGCTTACCCCGCGCACCATCGGCGGCGTGGAGATGGCCGGACGCACCTACAAAAACGTCGGTATGTGGTGGACCGAATACTACGGTGAGATGCCCACCGGCGGCTGGCTGGCCATCAAGATCTCCGGTGTAGACATCGACCCCGGCACCGAGGGCGACACCATTCTGAACAGCGTCACCTTTGGCTAAACACAGGCAGTTTGCCGCACTCTCAACCGAAAGGCGGGTGAACCAACCATGAAAAGAAGCTGTGCCGTACTATTGGCGGCGGCAATGCTGCTGTCTGCGGCAGGCTGTGCACAGGACAGCAAGCGGCCCGAACCGACCGAACCGGCTGCAAGCGCAGTGAGCGAGACCTCCGTTGAAAATGTGGAAGCCGCGGAGGAGACCCCGCAAAAGCCGCAGTCCTCCCGCAGGTTTGATGATTCCCGCATCTCTACGCTGTATGACGAGCGGTTTACCTACACCGACCCCTACGGCATCGAGGACACCTACTTTTACCAGGTGCCGCAGATCGACGACGACACCGAGGGCGCAAAGAACATCAACGAGATGATTGGCTACCGCTTCGGCTATCTGGTGGAGCGCGCGCTGGACGCCCGTTCCCGCAATGACTTTATCGACACAAGCTACATCATCTGGGTCAGCAACTGGGACGGTCCCCTGCTGAGCCTGCAAATCACCAGCTCTGACGCGATGTACAACCACGATGTGGGTTCGTACCATTACAATTTTGCCACCGGGCAGGAGCTTTCCAACCCGGAGATGCTGGCGCATCTGGGCTACACCGACGACGCCAAGGTGATGCACGCGCTGGAACGCGCAGTAGCGCAGCATTTTGACACCTACTACGGCTACATCGACCCCGACCAGACCGCCATGCTGTACATGATGCGCGCGCAGAGCCTGAGCAATCTGGACGGACTGTACAGCTACTATTCCCTGTATCCGAAATACAGCCACGGTTTTGTTGCCACGGTTCCGATGTACACCCCCGCCGGGTCGGGAATGTACTGGACGGATGTTCAGGTCGACCCCGACAAGCGCCAAGGCAGCGGCCAGATCCTGCACGGGCAGGATGAATGGTTCACCTGCGATGTAAGTGCCGACGGCGCTGTGACGGTGCGTGCCTTGACCGACTATGTTACCCCTGACGGCGCTATGACCTATCAGACCATGAAGGAATGGTACGAGTTGGGCGACAAGACCGAGTTCGCGGTCAGCGGCTGCTACGGCGATTATATAAAGATGCTGATGACCAGCATCGGGCAGGACTACGCCCCCTATGTTTTCCTTCTGACCGAGAACGGCAATGTCGAATACATTGATGTCATCGGCGGCGCACAGTGCGGCACGATGGTCAACGGCGGTCCGCTCTTCGGCATCAACGGCATTGTCCGGTTTGAGACCGGCACGGCCTACGATGCGGAGTACGGCGCCGAGTACACGACTGTGTACGGCGTTTCCCGCGATAACGAAAAATTCAACCTGATGGAGGCTGTCTGGAACACCGCCCCGCTGAGCATTCCGAGCATGGTCGGCTCCTTTGTGAGTGAGGATACCGGCACCTGGTTTGAAATCTGCGAGGATCAGCCGAACTTCTATACCGGCGCATACACCAACGGCCAGAGGATTCCGGCCACATGGGACAGCAGCATCTCCTACCTTGGTATGGATGACCGCGGCTGGATCTGCTCCGTTTCGCTGTTCCGTATGGATTCAGGGCGCACGCAGCGCGAAACGCTGGCTATGATGCCCGATGATTACGGCGGCGTCAATGTAATGCACATCGGTGGGGAATCCCTTCTGAACCTGCCGCAGCAGGAAGCTGTATGGTTTGAAATGACACAGGAATAAGCAAGAGTCTAAAATATTACTTTATAAAGGAGGCAGACACTATGGCAACATGTACGCAATGTGGTGCCGAGTTAAAGCCCGGCGCTAAATTCTGCGAAAATTGCGGTGCAAAAGTATCCGTACCGCAGCCCGCCGCACAGCCCGCAGCTGTGCCCCAGCCCCCGGTTCAGCCTACCCAGGCTGCACCTGCGCCCCCGCAGCCTGTACAGACGCCCCCGCAGCCGCAGGCAAGCGGCGGCAATCCCTATGCAGGCGGCGCACCTGCCGCCCCGCAGCCCCAGACGAACGCAGCGAATCCTTACGCAGGCAATGCGCCCGACACACCGCCGCAGACCGGCGCAGGCACACCGCTTTACGCTAAAAACACACCCCCGCCTGCGTCCACACCGCCTGTCACGCCGCCACCGGGCGGCACGGGCGGCAACCCTTACGGCAATGTAACCCCCGGCGGCAAGGCCAAGCGCCCCCGCGCACCAATGTCCCCCAAGCGGATGATCCTGATCGCCATCCCGGTGATATTCCTGCTTATGATCATCGTAACAATGATCAGCGGCTCCATCCGCACCGGCAAGCCGAACGCCAGTGACCCGAATCAGGGCACCTGGAAAGCAGCCTACGCCGAGGTTGGTGGCTCCGTGACGCAGGTCGAGGATGCCTTCGGCAGCGGGTTCCTGATGGACCTGAATGACAAGGGCAAGTGCGTTGTAACGGTGGACGGCACCAAGTCCTATGGCAAGTGGACGCTGAACGGCGGGGTCTTCCAGCTGGATTGCGGCGGCCTGAGCTGCACCGGCACCCTGCAGGACGAGATCCTGACCCTGAACGATGTGCAGGGACAGGGCGTAACGCTCTACTTCGTCAAGTCCGGCAGCACCATGCAGCAGCCTCTGGACGGTGACAAGATGACGCAGGACGCCGCCGCAGGCAGCGATACCGATGTGGGCATCTATGTGCTGGAATCCGCCTCCGATAGCGAGTACACCCTCTCCAAGGAGGAGCTTGCCCTCGTCGATATGGAGGACTTCTACATTGAGCTGCGTGCGGACGGCACCGGCGAAACCTACATGGAGGATTTTGTCACCTTCCAATGGAAGGACGGCAGCTTCTACGCGCTGACCGACCCCGATACCCCGGCCATGACCTACACCCGCGAGGGTGACCTGCTGACCATTGAGTTTGACGGTATGACCATGGTCTTTAAGCGCAGCGACACCAAGCCCGAAATTGACCCCGCTTTGCTGGACGGCGGCGATGACGAATATGACGGCGACGGCTTGATCGACAGCACCGACGGCCCGGATGAGCCTGACCCGCCCTACACTTACGATGACGGCAACACCTACGATGATTTGGGCAACACCAACTGGTACGGCTGGTTCCGGATGGAAAACTACAAGAATGTACCGAACCGCGACTACTTTGACACCGACACCTACGATTGCTGGGGCTACATCGGTGAGAGCGAGGACGGCAGCCACTACTTTGAGGTTTACCGTGACGGCATGCCCGATGACCCGGTCATCACGATGTGGGTCAATGTCTATGATGACCATATCGAGCCTATCCTGGACGGCTACGACTGGGTGCTTGACCAGAACATAACTAAGAGCGATGCGTATAAGTTCAACCTGTACCCGTATAACGACAGCATCTCGCTGTTCATGTATGACTACGAGGGCGCGGACGGCACGGCCTGTGCAATCAGCTTCTACATGAGGCTGGACGGCACCGAGTGGAACGAGGAGCTCGAAGAGCTGCCGCCCCGCTATGAGGAGTACAAGGCCGCCTTGGCCAACAAATAACGACCTGATTTATCTGTACAAAACGGGGCGGGTCCTGCCCGCCCCTGACATAGGAGGATCATTATGGGACTTATCAGAGCTGCAATGGGCGCTGCTGGCGGCGTTATGGCCGACCAGTGGAAGGAATACTTCTATTGTGAAGCCATGCCGGCTGACCTGTTGGCTACCCGCGGCTGGAAACGCCAGAGCGGACGCAGCGCCAACACAAAGGGCAGCGACAACATCATTACAAACGGCTCGATCGTGGCCGTTGCCGACGGCCAGTGTGCCATGATCGTGGAGCAGGGCAAGGTCGTGGATATGTGCGCCGAGCCGGGTGAGTACACCTACGATACCGGCAGCGCGCCCTCGCTCTTCAGCGGTGACCTGTCTGACTCGATCGGCGCAGTGTTCCAGAACATCGGCAAGCGCTTTACCTTCGGCGGCGAGGCCCCGATGGATCAGCGTATCTATTACTTCAACACCAAGGAGCTGGTGGGCAACAAATACGGCACGCCCAGCCCGGTGCCCTTCCGCGTGGTGGATCAGCGCGCCGGCATTGACATCGACATTGCCATCCGCTGCTTCGGCGAGTACAGCTACCGCATCACCAACCCCATTTTGTTCTACACCAATGTCTGCGGCAATGTGGAAGAAGGCTACACCCGCGATGAAATCGATGGGCAGCTGAAATCCGAGCTGATGACCGCCCTGCAGCCCGCTTTTGCCAAAATCAGCGATATGGGCATCCGCTATTCCGCACTGCCCGGCCATACAATGGAGCTTGCCGAGGCCCTCAACGATGTGCTGAGCGCCAAGTGGGGTAAGCTGCGCGGCATTGAGATCGTATCCTTCGGTGTTTCCAGCGTGAAAGCCAGCGAGGAAGACGAGCAGATGCTCAAGGAAATGCAGCGCAACGCAGCCTTTATGGACCCGACCCGCGCCGCTGCGCATCTTGTCGGCGCACAGGCCAGCGCCATGCAGACCGCAGCCGGCAATCAGGGCGCAGGCCCCGCCATGGCCTTTATGGGCATGAATATGGCCGGTGCGGCGGGCGGCATGAACGCACAGGGGCTGTACCAGATGGGCGCCCAGCAGCAGGCCGCCGCACAGCCCGCCCCGGCCCCGGCAGCCGCTCCCGCAGGCTGGACCTGCAGCTGCGGCCAGACCGGCAACACCGGCAAATTCTGTGCAAACTGC
>OGPC01000761.1_pt1 | contig 26521 bp, 25 predicted proteins | sample 1552911 | NCBI WGS metagenome assembly OGPC01 (sample SAMEA2580248, study PRJEB22360) | human gut metagenome | biome: human gut; feature: human-associated habitat; material: faeces | place: Denmark | collected 2008/2010 | reverse complement strand
TTCCTTATTCAGTTTTTGTCTGATAGAAATCTCTGGTCGATCCGACCTTGAAAAAGTAGAAAAGATTTCAGATTCTACGGCATAGGCGACTTTCCCTCTGCAAAAGCCGCCTGCCATAATAGAAATAGAATGTATTTAATATAAACAATATATCAGGAAAAATCAACAGCAACCGCTAGACAATACACGGTGAACCGCCGATTTATAGAGATACCAGCTATACCCTGTAAAATATAACGTCTTTTTCCTGTTTTCAAAAACAGGCGATAGCGAGTTTTTAAACCAATTTCTTGCTTCTACCTCACTTACTTCCCCGTTTTCTATCTTTGTATTTACATTCGACTGAATCATCATAAAATCAATAAACTGCTCCATAGAAAAATCATAGAATAATTCATATGTGATCTGATTTTTAATGTGAAAATAATCCGGCAGTTCACTTTGTTTCCACGTGTTTTCGTTTCTGGGCGGTTTGGGAAAGCGCTTTAAATATTCTTCATGATACCAGTTTGTATAAGCATCATTTTCCTGCATTTTATCTATAATCCAGAAATCATAAATCAGCAAAATACCCTGATCCTGCAGAGCATGTCCCATATTCTCTAAAAACAAATCTCTGTCAACCCAATTTACCATTCCAGCTGCAGTTACGATATCATATTTTTCTGCTGGTTCTTTTGTTTCCTCCGCTTTTGCCCTGTAAAATGTATATGCTTTATTATCCTTATATTCCTCTTTACACACTTGAATCATTTGTTCTGATATATCAGTTCCTGTAACCCTGTCGCAAATCAAGTGGAGTGCTTTTGTCGATAATCCAGCCCCACATCCTACATCCAATCCATTCCGAAAATTGGAAGTAACTTCACAATCGCTTACAAATCGTTCTATTACTTTTTTATGAAGCCATGGACGGTTCACATATCCTTCTGCGATTCTCTTTTCATCAAATGTAATTTTATCCATTTCCCCTCTAAATTAAATAATTGCCTGTAAAAGATGAATTCCCCTGCTGAGCAAACTATATTGATAATCTTTGTCATATGTTTTTTTTAGGATTATTTGCGGCATCGCTTCTTGAGGTACATATCTTAAACAATAATTCTGCAATTCCTCTATATTTATATCTGTCAGGGGATATAAATATAGCTTATACGGATTTATTACTGTAATAATTTGAAGTAACAATCTCCCTGTATATTCTATCATATCAATATTTTGATATCCTTCTAAAGCAATCTCTCTAAACGTCCTATGTTCATCATAAAAATTAAATCCAACTTCTCCCTGAAATCCAAATGCACCGCTTACTGGCTTTCCATTAACAATATAACTGCTTCCAGGTCCATTTTTACCAATATGAATACATGAAATATCTCCCAATTCCTTCTGAAAACCGGAAACAAGAATATTCATATTATTTGCTACTTCTGTTTCTATATTAAATTTTTGAAAAATTTCAGTTTTTAAATTACATCCGTTTAGCGCTTCTATTCCATCCGCCATACCTATTATTCCGTCATGTATAAACCCGGGTATTCCAACTACAATAGATTTAATTTTATTGTTCAATATCTTTGTTTCGATAACTTTAAGTATTTTTTCAACAGATATTGATTTTTCTTCAATTTTGTCATAACTGATATTCTGTTTATATAGATCAACTATAAAAACTTCTATATATTCTCTTTCTACCTTTAAGCAAAGACTATACGCATATTCCTGATTCAGAATATATTCATTCGCTTTTCTCCCCCCAGTTTCACCGCGTTTGTCTGATAACATATGTATAATATCCTGCTCATTCAATTCATCTACCAGCTTACTTACTGTTGGAAAACTCAGTTCTGTTTTTTTTGTAATATCTTGTTTCGTATTTCTACTAAAATCCCAAAAAGATTCAAGAATGATTTTTCTGTTGATATCTTTTACCATGCTCGAAAACGCCATATCCATCTCCTTTTTCAATCTATTATTAAAACTATTTTAATAATAGATTGAAAACTTTCTTATGTCAAGAATTAAAAAGAACGTCTTCCAGCTACAAAAAAGCGCCCCGGAGATTTCTCTCCGAAGACGCTTTTCTCTCGCACCGACGTTTTTGCGCCGGTAATATCTTTTCCTGGAAGAAACGCGACTTGCGTTTTCTCCTTATGCCAGAGATCCCATCGGGTCCCAGGGCTTTAATACGATCGGCTCCTGCTCGTAAGCTTCCAGAACCTCTTTCGGCAGGTACTTACGGTTTACAACGATCTGATAGGTATACTCGTCAAACCATCTGTCTGTCATAGTGTAGTAGCCATCTCTTCCGGCATCAGGTCCCCAGCTGTTCTCCACTCTCCAGCGATTAGGCTGTCCGTTTTCGTCAATGTTCACGCCCTGGAATACCATTGCGTGGGTCATCAGGCTCTGTCCGTAATCCAGACGCTGTGCCTTGGTCATAGGGAAGTCGGTCTGGAACAGATCTTCCAGTGCAAAGATCTTGGTATCCATAACGCCGCTCTCTCTGGTGGAGCGCTTGCCGACGTCACAGCCGAACCATACCGGCTCGCCATCCTTCATCTGTGCAATTGCAGCCTTTTTCAGCTCTTCGATCGGCAGATTGACATATCTTACCTGACGGCCTTCTGCAACGTTGCCCAGGTACTGTACAGTGTAGCTTCTGTAGTACGGCTTGTCCGCAGTCGGCGCATTGATCAGGCTGATGTAATCATTTAAGTTCAGACCGATATATTTTGCATAGAATTCCTTCGGGGTCAGGCCACATTCCCGATGGAACTGCTTGTCTTTGTCACGGTATTCGAAATCAAAGGTCTTGGGCGGATTGCCAAGGCAGATGCAAAGCATGTTGTAAACAATCTGCATCATTTCTTCCTTCTTTGCAAGCAGCTCTTCTTTGGTGCTGCCGGCACGGTATGCTTCCCGCAGAGTGCATGCGAACTCCCGCAGCTTTTCTGTCATGTAAGATACCATTTCGTTTGTGTTGGAGGAAATTTCGCTTTCCGGCATCGCTTCCTTCGGAACCAGTCCGTATTTGTCTACGATTGCACAGAGCATATCCCACTGTCCGCCGTCATTTAACGGTGCGGAAAGCAAATGTGCGATCAACCGGCTGTCTGTATCCTCTTCCAGAGTATCCAGAATTGTATTCAGGAAATAGTTGGATTTCTCCAGCTTGTCATAAAACAGGGTATAGTTCTGGGACAACTCAAAAGTTTCCAGATTGCAGTGCTTCATTACCTGAAAACGCATGCAGTTTAAGGCTGCGAACATCCAGCAGCGGCCGCTCTTTTTCTGGTTGGTAATCTTGCCCTGCTCCAGGCTGATAGAAAATGTATTCGCAATCTCTCTTTCTACGCTGCTGTCTGTTGCAGCTGCATTTACGCCCTTGCCCACAACTGCGTTCTGAGCAACGCGGTTTGCACGATCCTGTACAAATTCCTTTCCGTACTTTTCCAGAAGTTCCATTGTCACTTCTCTGTTCATCTTACGGTTCTCCTTTCGTTATGCCTTACTTTGTTCCTTTATGCTTCTGCCCTAAAAACATATTTATCCAAACGATGAAAGGCCTCCTGCACTCTCGAAAATGGCAGCGCCAGATTCATCCGGATGCTGTCCGGGTAGAAAAATGCTCTGCCGTCCTGCCAGATAACACCGACTTTAACACCTGCCTGCAGTAGCTCATCCATTGTCTTATGATGTGCTTCACACCATTTATGACAATCCAGATACAGCATATAAGTGCCCTCCGGCTTTGCAAGCTCTACACCATCCCAGTTTTTCGTGATAAAATCATATGCCCATTCCATATTTTCTGTCAGTACAGCTTTCAGCTCATCCGCCCATTCCTGACCATCCTTACTGTAGGCACCGATCAGTCCGTGCATGGAAAAAATGTTCATATTGTTATAATGAGACAGTGAGGTCTGCTTGTTCATCCGATCTCGAAGATACGGGTTGTATACAATATGATAGGAACCGATCAGTCCGGCAAGATTAAAGGTTTTCGTCGGCGCATACATTGCAATCGTTCTGTTTTTTGCATCCTCGGAAACCGTCTGTGTCGGAATATGCTGACGATTGCCCAGTGTCAGGTCTGACCAGATCTCATCCGAAATAACGATACAGTCGTTTTTACGATAAACCTCCATCGCAGCTTCAATTTCTTCCCGTTCCCAGACACGTCCGCTCGGATTGTGGGGAGAACAGAAAATTGCCAGATGAATATGGTTTTCTTTGATCTTTTTATCCATATCCTCATAATCCATCCGCCAGATACCCTCTGCATCCCGTTTCAGCTCGGTATGTACTGCCCGGCGTCCATTATTGTTCAGGACGCTGGTAAATCCGGTATACGTCGGAGAATGAACCAGGATTGCCTCGCCCGGTGCAGAAAATGCCTGCAGCGCGGCGACAACACCGCCCAGCACGCCATTTTCATAACCGATCGCTTCTTTTGTCAGCCCTTCAACGCCGTTGCGGACCTTCTGCCAATTGATGATGCTGTTGTAATATTCCTCGGACGGATTGAAATATCCGAACACCTGATGCTCCAGACGCTTCGTAATCGCTTCGCAGACAGACGGCGCTGTCTGGAAATTCATGTCCGCCACCCACATCGGAATCCGGTCAAAACCCTCTGCAATCTCTGCATTCGGCACCGGAATGTTTTCCCATGCGCTGGAATCCTTTCCCGTTCTGTCGATCACTGATGTAAAATCGTACTTCATGTTTCTTCTTCTCTCCTGAATGAATTGTAAAATTCTGTCCGGCCTCTGCCTGTCTCAGGCTGCGTCGACTTTTTGCATCCCTTGAATTCCATAATCGGCTCCTCCTTTTTATCTGCAAAAAATCGCACTTCCCCTGTTTGCCTTTCCCAGTGGTTTAAGCATATTCCTTTTGCAGTGCCATGTCAAGCGAGCGCAAAACGTACGCAAAAGCTCTACTGTAGTCCACGCCTGCGCTGACATTTTCCATGCCACGTATTTTTCTGCCATGCTAAAACGGGCTGCCTGTCTTTCGACAAAACAGCCCGTTTTCCCTGTTCATAATCTCTATCGTAAATTAAGCGTCGATTTCTTTATCTCTGATATAATCCATAACATCGCCGACGGTTTCCAGCTTCTCAAGGTCTTCGGAAGGGATCTCAACATTGTAAGCTTCTTCAAATGCCATAACCAGTTCAAACAGATCCAGGGAATCTGCATCCAGATCATCTTTAAAAGAGGTTTCCTCTGTAATTTCAACATTGTCCAGATTCAGCTGCTCGCGAATAATGCCTGCGATTCTCTCTAACATAATACTATCTCCTTTAATTCCAAATCATATTTCAGTGAATTGACATTCAAAGTATATTATCCATCCTATCAGTTGTCAACTGTTTTCCGGTATTTTTTAAAGCAGGCTCTGATAGATGTCGCGCTTGCTCACGCCCCTGTCTTTTGCCGCTTTTTTCATGGCTTCCTTCCGGTCAAAGCCCTGGCTTTCATACAGTGCAACATGTTCCTCCACCGGCATTTCCAGCCAGTTTTTCTGTGCCTCCTGCTTCTTTTCCTCGTAGCTTTTTCCCTCGATCACAAGGACATATTCTCCCCGCGGATCGTTCGTTTCGAAATAGTCCGTCGCGGCAAAAATCGTCGTCGGCATCACCGTTTCAAACCGCTTTGTCAGTTCACGGCATAACGTAATTTTCCGGTCGCCCAGCACCGCCGCAAGCTCCTGCAGCGTTTTTTTCAGATGATGGGGCGCTTCATAAAAAATCATCGTCCGGCTCTCCTCCCGGCAATCCTCCAGGATTTCGGTGCGCTCTTTTTTATCCGGCGGCAAAAAACCTTCAAAGCAAAACCGTCTGGTCGAAAGCCCCGACATCGTGAGCGCCGTGATGCATGCAGCCGCACCCGGCAGGCTCGTCACCCGGATTCCTGCTTCCAGACACATCCGCACGAGCACCTCGCCCGGATCGGAGATCGCTGGCGTCCCCGCATCCGTAATCAGCGCAATATTTTGTCCCTCCTGTAGCTTTGCAATCAGCGTATATGCTTTTTCCACTTTATTATATTCGTGATAACTTGTCATAGGAGTATGAATTTCAAAATGCGTCATCAGCTTCAGGCTGTTTCGCGTATCTTCCGCCGCAATCAGATCCACGCTGCGCAGCGTTTCCACCACGCGGGGTGTCATATCGCCCAGATTGCCGATCGGTGTCGCACACAAATATAAAATTCCCGTCATTGTTCCTCTTCCTCCTGTGTCAGCAGTCCGCCCTCCGTGTAGCGGTTGGCTGCATTCCAGAGAATCCACTCCTCATATCCGGCATCGTAGACCGCCTGAATCTGCGCGCGGATTTCCTCCGGGCCATAGGAAATATGCCCCTTTACCCATGTCGCGGTAAAATCCTGCAGCCATGGACGAACCGTCGCCTGCACGCCGGTCGTAGGGTCCAGCTGGGCGATCTCTTCTTTGCTGAGAGCAAAGGTTTTCGCAGCCGCGTCCTCTGCGGCTTGCGCACCATCTGCAGCTTGCGCGTTCTCTGCATTCTGCACAGCGTCGTTACCGCTAACTGCGGTTGTGCCGGACGTGCTCTGGCTGTCTGCTGCCGCGTCCGCCGCATTGTTGCCGCTGACCGCTTCCCCGCCTACAATCGCTGCGTCCACCGCATCATTCCCACTCACATCCGCCGAAACCGGCTTCTTCCCGGTCTTCGGATCAAGCCCGGCCAGCACCATTTTGGATGCCTGCATCGCTGCGAGCACCGTGTCGTATGGCTGTGCATCCGGAACCGGAATCTGATAATTATACGGTCCATAATGCGACGGATAAATCATCGGGCTGATCGCATCCAGTGACCTGGACATTTCCACATAGTTCTGTCCTACGATCTGCTGATCCTCTTCACTGTCGATCACAACACCATAAACATCTGCAGAAATCCGTCCGCCTGCCGCGTGGATTCTCTCCGAGGCATACAGCGTAAATCCGCTGATCGCCTCGGTTTTCGTTCTTCCCTTCGTACTGTCGCCAAAATCTACCTGCTTCATCCGGCTGTCTGTCGAAAAACGCACATAATCATACTGTACTTCATCAAATCCGGCTTTTATCGCCGCTTCCCCGACAGATGCCAGATATTCCCAGACTTCTTTGCGGTAAGGATTGACCCATGCCAGCCCGCTTTTATCCCGGAAAATGCTTCCGTCGCTGTTATGTAAGCTCCACTCCGGCATTTTTTCCGCCAGAATCGGATCTTTAAACGCAACCACGCGCGCAATCAAATAAATGTTCTTTTCTTTGCAGGTCTGCACGAGCGCCGGAAGGTCTTTGATATAGTGCTTCTCAGAGCCGATCTGCTCTGCCAGCGGCACATCCAGCTCACAGGTCAGATACCCGTCGTCATTTTTGACGTCGATGACGAGCGCGTTTAACTCTGTACGATCGACCAGCGCAATCAGATTGTCCATTCCCGCCGTGCCCGCCATCGGGCCACTGACATAAATGCCCTTTACCTTGACGCGATTCAGCTCTTTAACGGTGGCTGCATCCTCTACACTGTCTGTACTCGCGCCGGGATTTGCAGCTGTGTCGCCGTCCACAGTGGTTTCAGCCCCAGACTCGTTCGACATCCCGAACTCGCCGTCTACGCTGTCTGCGGCTCCAGTGCCGTCCTCTGCTCCTTCCTTTTTCGCAAACGCTGCCATCGTTTCCACATTTTTTCCCTGGCATCCGCTCAGGCAAAGCCCTGCCGCAAGCACTGCTGCCAGAACACCGCAGCGCAATCGACGGCACTTGCGCCTGGTACAAAACTGTCCGTCCGCTGCACCCTCCGGGCGGTCTCCCTTAATACCCATAAATTCCATAGATCTCCTCTGTATACACACCTGGCTCTTTATAGATCACCAGCGGCTTTTCCACCGTCATCCGCGGTTTCCCGCCGCGCACCGCCTGCAGCAGCACCATGTTCGGCTCGCGGTCGGCATACGGATACACCAGCTGCATCCTTTTAGGCTCGAGCTTATATTTCGACAGGGTGACGATCAGCTCTGCCAGCCGAAACGGGCGATGCACCAGATAAAAGCTTCCTCCCGGTGCAAGCAGCCGCGCCGTCTGCGCTGCGATATCCTCAAAGGTACATAAAACCTCATGTCTCGCAATCGCCTTCGGCGCTTCGGGATTGGTCAGACCATGCTGCCCGATCATATATGGCGGATTGGACGTTACAACGTCAAAAGAAGCAGCCGCAAAAAGCTTATCTGCTTCTTTGATATCTCCCTGTATGACAGAAATCCGATCCTCCAGATGGTTCATGGCAATGCTGCGCCTCGCCATATCCGCACTGTCTGCCTGAATCTCCAGACCGCACAGGGACTCCGCCTGCGTCTTTGCGGACAGCAGCAGCGGAATAATCCCCGTCCCGGTTCCCAGATCCAGTACACGCATACCCTGCCGGATGCCTGCAGAAGCGAAACCCGAAAGGAGCACCGCGTCCATTCCGAAGCAAAATCTCCCCGGGTCCTGAATGATTTTCAGCCCGTTTCTCTGCAGATCGTCAATCCGTTCGCCTGATTTTAACAAATTTGTCCGGTCAGTCATCCAGCTTTGATTTTCCTTCCTTCTTCTCCTGGCGTTCGAGCTTTTCGAGTTCTTTCATCTCTTTCTCGTCGCCCTCACCGTTTTTGCGTCCGCGTCCATGCTGTCTGCGGCGGAATTTCAGCTGCTCTACCTTATATTCGCGCAGTTCCTTTTCGTCGTTGACCTCAACCAGCACCTTGACCAGCTGGCGCAGGACGTTGACAGAGGAAACCTCGCCCTTTAAGCCGTCGTCCGTTGTCACATAATCGCCGGTATTGGGCAGACGGCGGTTCAATTCCTCATAGGTTTCCTCCTCATGCTTCAGACAGCACATCAGTCTTCCGCACACGCCGGAAATTTTGCCCGGATTCAGGGAAAGGTTCTGCTCCTTCGCCATCTTGATGGAAACCGGAATAAACTCGGACAGATGGCTGTGACAGCAAAGCACTCTGCCGCAGATGCCGATTCCGCCCAAAATCTTCGTCTCGTCGCGCACGCCGATCTGGCGCAGCTCGATTCTCGTTTTAAAAACGCCTGCAAGGTCTTTTACCAGCTCGCGGAAGTCCACACGGCCGTCCGCCGTGAAGTAAAAGAGGATTTTACTGTTGTCAAACGTGTACTCCACGTCGACAAGCTTCATTTCGAGTCCGCGCTCCGCAATTTTCTTTTCGCACTGCGTGAACGCATTTTTTGCTTTCAGTTCATTTTCCGCCACGCGGCGCAGGTCGTCTTTTGTCGCCTTGCGAATCACTTTTTTGAGCGGCTGCACAATGGAATCATCCGCAACATCGCGGTTGGCCATCGCCACTTCGCCGCACTCTACGCCGCGCGCCGTTTCTACAACGACGTGGTCGTCGGCGGAGAGCTTCTCGCTGTTCGGGTCAAAGTAATACACCTTGCCCATGTTCTTAAAACGAACACCGATTACTTCTGCCATATTTATATCCACAGCCCGTAAAGGGCTTCCTTTCTTTCCGGGGAAAATCCGTATTGTTATTTTGACAACACGGACGATTTTTATTTCAAAACAGGCTTTATTTGCCCGCAGTTTCTTTCATTTCGGCGCACAACGCCGTTACAAGCAGCGCCATGTTCGCGTTTCGCCGCCAGTATTCCGTGTATTTTGCCGTCATTTCGCACAGCGCCATCAGCGCTTTTAAAGACAGCTTGCGTCTTAATTTGTCGCAGACCTCGCGCGCGGGCACCTGCACATTTACATTGTTTTTCAGCAGACATGCGTCGCGCAGCAAAAGCTGCAAGCGTTCCATGCTTTCCGGGAATAAGGGCTTGTCTTTGATGAGCGGCGCGGTCGCCGCCAAAAGGTCATGCTCCGTGCCGGAAACGAGTGCGTTTGCAATGTCTTCCGCCATTTGCTCCGCTTTTGCGGCGCGGCCGTTTTCGCCGTCCGAAAGCATTCTGCCGATGTTGCCGCGGTGCAGAGATGCAAGCTTTTCAGCTTCCTCCATGGGCATGCCGGTCTTATTCTGCACGTAAGCCGCCGCTTCGCTTTCCTCCGGCGGGCGCACGGTAAAAATCTGTGCACGCGAGCGGATTGTTGGCAGCAAAGCGTCCGCAGAAAGCACCGTAAAGATGAAAAGCGCGCCTGTCGGCGGCTCTTCAATGACCTTCAAAAGTTTATTCTGGGTGATCTCCGGCATGGGATTTTCCGCAAAAATGCAGTAGACGTTGATATCCGCTTCCTCCGGCTTTTTGTATGCGTCGCGGATAACTTCATCGACGGATGCGACCGAAATCGTGTTCGATTTGCCGCTGCCCGTAACGATGCGGATATCCGGGTGCGAGCCTGCTTTTGCGCGAATACACGCCGGGCATACGCCGCAGGGCGCTAAATCGCGGTCTTCGCATGTGCAGACCGCCGCGCGGGCCAGAATCTGCGCCAATGTGCGTTTGCCAAGCCCCGCTTCACCCTGTAAAAGAAGAGTATGCGGCAGCCTGCGGCGCGAAAACGCCGCCGAAAGCGCCGTTTTCAGAGCCGCATTCCCCGCAAAACCTTCAAACTGCATTAAACCTTCTCAAAACGGTCTACGTTCAGCACGAAAATGGTAGAGCCGCCCACGGTGACTTCCACCAGGAAAGAGGAGTACATGCCCACATCCATGGTGGAGGTACTGGGCACAACCTGCGTTCTGCGGCGGGAATGCTTCGCAATGATACCGATGACTTCATCGACCTTTTCGTCTTCCACACCGGAGATGAAGGTGGTGTTGCCGGCCATCAGGAAGCCGCCGGTGGTAGCGAGCTTTGTGACGGAGAAGCCGCCTCTTGTCAGTGCGGAAGAGACCGCACCGCTGTCATCGTTGCTGACAATCGCAAGGATCAATTTCATAATATTTCCTCCTTATCGCGTTTTTTTGAAACGCATATTCGTTGTTTTTGGAGATCAGCAAAGACAGGCTAAACGAACCGTTAAAAGCCCCTCTATTCATCGCTTTTCTCTCTATTTGTATTTTAACATCTTGTCGAAGAAAAATCTATACCTTTTTTGGCTTTTGGGCAATTTGTTTTGCAAAAACCTGCGGCGTTAAAACCAAAAGCGCCGGGACGTTCAAAAGCGCCATCAGGCCGTTAAACGCATCACATACATTTAAAACGCCGAGAAACGGCGACATGCACCCCAAAAAGCAGGAAAACGCCGTAAACGCCATGTATATTCTCTTTTCCGCCGCGCCTTTTTTCGGCAATAAATACAGCAGCGCGTCCATACCGTAGCAGCTCCACGCCAAAACCGATGCAAACGCGAAAAGCGCCACGCATACGCCGGCAGAAAGCTCGCCGAACTGCCCCAAAACGAGCGAAAACACCGAAAGCGCCGCTTCCGGGGAAAAATCACGCACGGGTGACACCAGCATGCACAGCGCCGTAATTGTGCACAGCAGGATTGTGTCGATAAACACCTGCAAAGCGCCGAGTGTACCGATCTGCTCCGGGGTCTTATTTTCCGTACGGAACGTCGCGAATGTACCGCTGCCAAGGCCCGCTTCGTTTGTGAACACCCCGCGCGAAATGCCCTCACGCATGGCTAAAATCATGCCGCATACGCCGCCCGCACCGGCTTTCAGCGAAAACGCACCTTTCAGCATATTCCGCACCGCGCCGGGGATATGGCTTCCGCGCAGAAGGAGCACCGCGGCGCACAACGCCAAAAACAGCCCCGCCATGAACGGCACAAGCTTTTCCGTGACGCGCACGGCTTTCGGCAGGCCGCCGCGCACGCAAAAAAGCAAAAGCCCCGCAAATACAACGCCCGCAAGCACGCGCGGCACACCCATGGGCACCAGCACCGACGATGCCGCGCCGGTCTGCGCCATGGTGCCCATGCCGAGCGCCGAAAGCACACAGCCTGCGGCATAAATTTTTGCGCCGTGCCGCCCGAACGCCTTCTGCACATAGCCGATCGCGCCGGGGGCGTTTTTCGTGCCGAATTTTGCCGCCAAAACGCCCTCGGCATATACGGTCATCATGCCGAAAAATGCCGCAATCCACATCCAGACGACCGCGCCCGCGCCGCCGACCAGAATTGCCGCCGCAACACCCAGAATATTCCCCGTGCCGAGCGAGCCGGCAAGCGACGCCGTCAAGGACTGAAATGCGGAAAATCCCCCGCAGCGCTGCGTGCCGCACAATGCCCCGCGCGTCATGCCCGGCAGCTTTGTCACCTGCATGAACCGCCCGCGCAGCGTGAACCACACGCCCGCAAGCAAAATCAAAAGCAGCACGTGCGGCCCCCACAAAACCGTTGTCAAAACACGGACAAACGCCGAGAAGCTCTCGTTCACAGCGCGCAGTTCATCTCAAGGTACGCACACACTGCGCGGGTGAGCGCTTCGGCAATCACGGTGATATTATTTTTAATCCACGCTTCGTCCTCGGCGTTGTCGTGGTACGCGATCTCTACGAGGACCGCCGGTGCGCTCGTTTTCGTGATCTCCGCAAGACGTGTCGTCGCCACTGTGCTCACAAGGTCGGGGTCGGGGTAAATTTTCCGCAGTTCATCGGCAATAAGCTCCGCCGCGCGCTTGCCGGAAGCGCTGTACGGATAATAGTACACATCCGGCCCGCGCAGCTTCCCCGCCAAATTTGACGGCCCGGCGTTCGAGTGCAGCGCCAAATGCAAATCGTAATTCCCGGCGTTCGATTCGCGTATTGCCTGCCCAAGCGACGTGTTCGGCGTGTTGCGCACAACGTTAATGCCGTTTTGCTCCAGCATGGGCACCATGTCGTCCGCGATGCGGTTCATCCAGTACTGCTCATCACCCTCTGTCAAATACTTATTGTACGGCTGAATGGACGGGCTTAAATAGATTGTCGGCATAAGAACCCTCCTACATCATGCTTTCAAAATGTGTTCAAAAAATGACTCGCTGTTCACACCCGAGGGACGCAGGTAGCGGCCGAGGTAATATAAGCTTTCCGGGGCACGCGTAACGGTGCTGACACGCTCCTCACACGAAAGCGTAACCTTAAACCCGAGGTTTTTGATGATCTCCGGCTCTCCCTTACTCACTGCGCCGAACGGATACGCAAACAGGACGGGCTTACTTTGCAGGTTTTCTTCTGCTTTCTGCTGAAAAAGCGTCACGTCTTCGGTGAGAAGCTTCGTGTAGTCTTCCAGAGATTCCCCGGAAAGCTGCTTTGTGCCGAGCCGCGCACCGTCCGAGCTGTGCAGGTCATACGTGTGGTTCGCAATTTCCACCACGCCGGAAGACTGCATTTCGCGCAGCATATCCCATGTGCAGTGCGCATAGTACGGGCTTTTGTCCGGCGTTTCGGTGTAGAGGTCGGCGTATTTTCCGATGGGCGAAAGCACAAATTTCATGCCGTACCGCTTTGCGGTGGGATAAGCGTATAAGTAGTTATTGTAATACCCGTCGTCAAATGTCAGCAAAATCGGTTTTTCAGGCAGCGCGGCGCCGTTTTCCGTGTAGTTTATGAGGTCTTCGGATAAAATTGCCGTGTAGCCGTTTTCCGAAAGCCACTTAAAATCGCTTTCGAGCTCCTCCGGCGAAATGACGTATTTGCCAAGGCGCGACGCGTCGTCCATAACGGCGTGATACATGATGACCGGCACACGCACGCCGGGGTCCTCCGCCATGACCGTTAAGATCGCACCGAGCGCCCCGATGGTGCCGAGCGTCAGCGCTGCGGCCGCCGTTCTGCGCAGCCACGCGGGCAAAAAGCGATAAAGCGCACCGACGCTCGGCACACGATGCGAACGCAAGCTCAAAACACCGTACATCCCGATCCCTCCTTCGCGCTATGTATACGCGGAAAAAGATTTTCTTATGCAAAAAGCCGCCCCTGCCCGACAATGTACGTCGGTGCAAAGGCGACTTTCCGCTTGGCTTTTCTATTTTCAAATCACGGGAAGCTCTGCGTTTTCTTCCGGCATGTCGTCGTATTTTTCGGCGGCTGCCGCTTCGGTCTCTTTTTCTTCTTCCGCAGCAGGATTTTCAACGGATTTTTCCGTTTCTGTGGAAACTTCAGGCTCTGCTTCCGTCTCTTTTTCGGAAACCGGCTCTTCCGCCTTCGGCAGGTGCGACGAGAAGAAAGCATACAGGTCTTCGTAGACCTGCGCACTGTTCATCTCGGTGATGAGCGCATGGCGGATGCGCGGGTAAAGCGTCAGCTTCACGTCGTGCCCGGTCTTATTCAATTTATCAAACACACGGCGCACGCCCTTGCCCATATCGCCCACGGGATCGTTTTCGCCGGAGATGAGCAAAATCGGCAGGTCTTTCGGCACACGGCGGTACCACTGGTCGGTGTTGATGGCGTACAAAAGCGTGCCGAGGTCGATATACCCCTGCACCGTGAGCGGGAAGCCGCACAGCGGGTCGTTTACAAAGCGATCCACTTCCTCTTCCTTACTCGTCACCCAGTCGTAATTTGTGCGGTTGGGCTTGAATTTCTTGTTGTACGGGCCCGTGGCGATCTTCTCGAGCGACGGAATTTTCGCCCGTGCGCCCTTTGCCTTTTTCAGCATATTGAGGTACGTGCGCTCGGCCTTCCACATGGCAGTCGAAATGCCCGCGCTGGTACCCATGAATACCACTGCCGTGAGGGAGTTGCCGTAGGCGGCCGCAAATTCGCGCGCGATGAACGAGCCCATGCTGTGGCCCATGAGAAAATACGGCAGCTCGGGATATTTTTCGCGCATGATGCTCTGCAAATTGCGCTGATCCTCGACAACATTATAGAGGCCGCCCTTTTCGCCGAAATGCCCGTAGAGCGCGCCGGAGGTCACGCTGCGGCCATGGCCGAGATGATCGTTGATGACAACGACAAAGCCGCGCTGCGCCATGTATTCGCAAAACGGTTTATACAACGCACTATGCTCCGCCATGCCGTGCGAAATCTGCAAAACAGCCTTCGGTTCGCCGTCCGGCTCATACAGGCGGGTGAAAATTTTGTTATGTGCCGTGCTGGAATCAAATGTAAATTCGGATACCTTCATGCAGCTTAATCCTTTCGGTTTGTGATTTTTACAGAAAAGTCAATTATCAAATAATTACCGTAAACACGCTCAGCGTATGCAGCACGCTGCCGGCTAAGACAAACAGGTGCCACACGGCGTGCATGTACGGCACTTTTTTGCCGAGGCCGTACAGCACCGCGCCTACGGTGTACGCCACGCCGCCCGCGATGAGACAGTTTAATCCCACACCCGGCATTTTTGCCGCGACCGTGTTAAACGCCAGTACGACGACCCAGCCCATCATCAGGTAGCAGATCATCGAAACGACCTTGAATTTCTCCATATCGACGGCGTTTAAAATAATGCCCAGCACCGCCGCAGCCCACACGGCCGCGAACATGACGATGCCCTGCCTGCCCTCAATGCAGCACAGCGTGATGGGCGTATATGTGCCTGCGATGAGCAGATAGATTGTGCAGTGGTCGAGCACGCGAAACACCTTCTTCGCGCGGTTCACGTTTAATGCGTGGTAAAGGGTGGAGACCGTGTAGAGCAAAATCATTGTGCCGCCGAAAATGCTGACGCTGACGACGTTCACAAGACTCTTTTCGCAGAACCATAATAGCATAACGAGCGCCGCCGCACCGAACAGTGCGCCCACACCGTGTGACACAGCGGAGAAGATCTCTTCCCCAAGCGAATACAGCGGCAAAGACAGCCGCATCCTGTCTTCCTTATGCCAAACCTTTCTTGCACCGTAACCGGCGTATGCCGTCTGCATATCCATACGTTTCACCCTTTCTCCGGGGACCTGCCCCGATTCTTTATTTTAAAACTGTTTTTTATTTTTCTTTTATATGGTTTTCAATACCAGATATATTCATATTATAATCTGCATGTTTCAAAATAGCAAGGGGGTATTTGTAAATTTTCTTCGCAGACGCCCCCAAAACTGTAATTTTCAGTCCATTTAGCGCTAAAAAGTCTATTCGGCCCCCTTGTTGCACGCCCGCCGCACACAAAACTTATATTTTCTAACAAAATTTTTGCTCAACACGATTGACTTTTTGTATCTGTGATGTTAAAGTTAAATCGCCGTCATACTATCTATGGGTTCGGAAAGCCGTGTCTGTTTCCGGGCTCATACCGTAAAAACCTGTGTGTTCATGGCGTTCGGCAGCGGGACACAAAACAAGCGGTTTTTGCGGCATACACGCTGTGAAGGGCTCGAAGCTTTGGCTTCGACCCGTTTTTCTGTGCCGATACTAAACACCCGGCACAGTGTGAGGTGCGCAAAAAGATGTCCATACCGTCGGGAAACCGCGCGGGCAAGAAGCAGCTTGAGGTGTGGCCGACTTCTCCTTTTTTGTTTAGACAAAATGCGCACCGGAAAGGCAACCGGTATATTGTGAAAAAGGAAAAACGCACGACCATTCTGCGGTTTTACTCCTTTACAAAGGGACTGCGCCACAATTTTGTGCTGGCGCTGCTCACCATGGCGATCTCGGTCTTCGCCGGGTACATGACACCGCAGATCATCCGCGTGACGGTAGACTCCGTCATCAACGACTCCCCGTTCAACCTCCCCTCGTTTTTGGCAACACAGATCGAAAACATGGGCGGGCGGGATTTCTTACGTCAAAATCTCATTCTATGCGCCTTGGCGTCGCTTTTGTTCGCGGTGCTCGCGGGCATTTCCACGTACCTTTCGCGCATGAATATGGCAAAGGGCTGTGAGGGCACCGTGACGAAGATCCGCAACACGCTGTTTTCGCACATTCAGCGCCTGCCCTACGCATGGCACAACAAAAACCAGACCGGCGACATCATCCAGAGATGCACGCAGGATGTCGACCTCATTCACAACTTTATCAACGACCAGATGATGGAGCTTGTGCGCGTGGTTTTTCTCATCGTCGTCTCACTCGCCCTGATGTTCTCCATGAACGCAAAGCTCGCGCTTATCGCCTTTATTTTTATCCCGATCGTCGTGGGGTATTCCATGATCTTCTTCGTCATCGTGGGTGACCGCTTCCGCATTGCGGATGAAGCCGAAGGCAAGCTGACCGCCATGGTGCAGGAAAACCTGACCGGCGTGCGCGTGGTGCGCGCGTTCGGCCGCGAGCGTTTTGAAAAAGATAAATTCAATAAGCAGAACGACCTCTTCTCCGACCTCTGGGTACGCCTCGGCCACGTGATGGGCGTCAACTGGGGCATCGGCGATTTGCTTTCCGGCATTCAGGTGTTGACGATCATCGCCGCCGGCATCGTGTTCGTCGTGGACGGCGCCATCACGGAAGGCGAATACCTCGCGTTCGTCGCGTACAATTCCATGCTTGTGTGGCCTACACGCAGCCTCGGTCGTCTTTTGAGCGAGCTTTCAAAAACCGGCATCAGCTCCAAGCGTATTTTTGAAATTCTCGACGCGGAGCCGGAAAAAGATGCGGAAACCCCCGTTACCCCGCCCATGGACCGCGACATTGTGTTTAAGCACGTCAACTTCTCCTACGGCACTTCCGGCGAAGTGCTGCACGACATTGACCTCAAAATTCCCGCAGGCACCACGCTCGGCATTTTGGGCTCCACGGGCAGCGGCAAAAGCACGCTGACCTACCTTTTAGACCGCCTATACGAGCTGCCGGAAGGCTCCGGCGAGATCACCATCGGCGGCGTGGATATCCGCAACATCGCGCTTTCGCACCTGCGTGGCAATATCGGCATTGTTTTGCAGGAACCGTTCCTGTTCTCAAAGAGCTTTAAGGACACCATTTCGGACGGTTCCAATCGCCACGATATTGAAAGCGTGCGCAAGTATGCCCGCCTTGCCGTCATCGACGACACCATCGACCGCTTTGCCGAAGGCTACGATACGCAGATCGGCGAGCGCGGCGTGACGATCTCCGGCGGTCAGAAACAGCGCGTCGCCATCGCCCGTATGCTCATGCAGAACACGCCGATCAAAATTTTCGATGACTCTCTTTCCGCCGTGGATATGGAAACCGACGCGAAGATTCGCGAATCCATCAACAAAAACGTGCGCGGCACAACGATTTTGATCGCCCACCGCATCACGACCATCATGAATGCCGACCAGATCATTGTCATGGATAAGGGTCGCATCGTGCAGCGCGGCACGCACGAAACGCTCTCGAAGGAAGACGGCATCTATAAACGCATTTACGACACACAGCGCTCGGCTACTTAAGCCGCGCACGGGGTATTTACCAATATGAAAATCAAAAACAAATCCTTACAAACGTGGGCAAAGCTGCTTCCGTTCCTTGCCCCGTATAAGTGGCAGATGATTTTAATCATCGCACTGATGATCCTCGGCGCCTGTTTTGACATGGTGCAGCCGCTTTTTTCCGGCTACGCCGTGGATAATTTCATCGAGCCGCGCACAACGGAAGGCCTCATTCCCTTCACGGCCGTTTACCTTTCCATGGTCGTCGTGCAGACCATTACAACCATTTTAATGGCAATCTACGCCTTAAAGGTTGAAATGTACTTAGGCCGCGACTTAAAGCGCAAGCTTTTCGACCATTTGCAGACGCTCGACTTTTCCTACTACAACACAACGCCCGTCGGCACCATTATGGCGCGTTTAATGAGCGATACCGGCAAGATCGGCACGGTTTTGGCGTGGAGCCTTGTGGATATTTTCTGGAGCTCCATGTACGTGCTTGGCTGCGTTGTCATCATGCTGTTCGTCAACTGGAAGCTCGCACTCATCCTCATCGCGATTATCCCGATCATCGCCGTCATCACGGTCGTGTTCCAGAAGAAAATTTTGGCAGTGAACCGCCGCGTGCGCGCCATCAATGCCGAGGTCACCCGTCATTATAACGAAGGCATCTCCGGCGCAAAAACATCCAAAACGCTCGTCATCGAAGAAAAGAACGACAAAGCGTTCGAAAAAGTCGCGGAGGACATGCGCTCCACAACGATCCGCGCCGTGCGGTTAAATGCCGTGTATATTCCGATCATCAGCTTTCTGACCGCCATCGGCGTTGCGATGGTCCTGAATCAGGGCGGCAACATGGTGCTGTTCGGCGACATCACCGTCGGCGAAATGACCGTGTTCATCAACTATGCTTTGATTATTGCCGACCCGGTACAGCAGCTTGCGCGCACCATCTCGAATTTTATTTCCACGCAGGTCAACATTGAGCGTGTCTCCGCCCTTTTGGAGCGCGAGCCGCTCATCAAAGATACGCCTGAAGTCATTGAAAAATACGGCACCGCATTCGACCCGAAAAGAGAAAACTGGGAGCCGATTCAGGGTCACATCACGTTTGACGACGTGACGTTCCGCTACCCGGACGGCGTAGAAAACGTCTTAGAACATTTTTCGCTCGATATTCCCGCCGGCACCACGGTCGCCATTGTCGGCGAAACGGGCGCGGGCAAAAGCACGCTCGTCAACCTTGCCTGCCGCTTCTTTGAGCCCACTGAGGGCCGCATCCTCATTGACGGCAAGGATTATCGCGAGCGCTCCATGCTGTGGCTGCACTCCAGCATCGGCTACGTGCTGCAAACGCCGCACCTCTTTTCCGGCAGCGTGCGCGATAATATCCGCTACGGCCGCTTAGACGCGACGGACGAGGAGATTGAGGCCGCTGCAAAGCTCGTCAGTGCACATGACGCCATCATGCACATGGAAAACGGCTACGACAGCGACGTCGGCGAGGGCGGAGACCAGCTGTCCACCGGCGAAAAGCAGCTCATCTCGTTTGCAAGAGCCGTGCTGGCCGACCCGCGCATCTTCGTCTTAGACGAAGCCACCGCGTCCATCGATACCAAAACCGAGGAGCTCATTCAGCACGCCATTTCGACGCTGCTTGAAAACCGAACCTCGTTCCTCATTGCGCACCGCCTCTCGACCATCCGCCACGCCGACCTTATTTTGGTTGTCCGCGCAGGCAAGATCATCGAGCAGGGCACGCACGAAGAACTGCTTCAAAACAAAGGCTACTACGCCGATCTCTACAACAAACAGTTCGAGCAGGAAAACGTGAAGCATGTGTTTGGGGAATAATACGGTGTGTTCCTAAAACCACCGATTTTTCGGAATGAAAAGACCGGCGAAAACCACAGCGTTTTCGTCGGTCTTAATTTTTTTGCGTTTTAATACTTTCTAAACCGCTCATACCGCTCTTTTAAAAGCGTCTCGGTGTCTTTTTTGCACAGCTCGTCCGTCTGCACGGCAAGCATCTCTTTCACTCGGCTGAAAAGCTCCGCCTTCGTTTTGCCGGATTCACTGATGACGCGTTCCACAACGCCAAGCTTTTCCATGTCCTGCGCGGTAAGATGCAGGCACTCTGCGGCTTCCTTCGCTTTCTTTGCATCTTTCCAGAGAATGCTCGCGCAGCCCTCCGGGGAAACGACGGAATACACGGCGTTCTCCAAAATCCACACGCGGTCCGCAACCGCCAGCGCAAGTGCGCCGCCGCTGCCGCCTTCACCGACCAAAATCGAGATGACCGGCGTTTTCAGCCCGATCATTTCCACAAGGTTTTCGGCAATGGCCTGTCCCTGCCCGCGCTCCTCTGCGCCGATGCCGCAGAACGCGCCGGAGGTATCCACAAAGCAAATGACCGGGCGATGGAATTTCTCTGCCTGCTTCATCAGGCGCAGCGCCTTTCGGTAGCCCTCCGGGTTCGGCGAACCGAAGTTGCGGTAAACCTTATCCTTTGTGTCTGCGCCTTTTTCGATGGCGATGAACGTCACCGAACGGCCGCCGAGCGTCGCGATGCCGCCGATGACCGCGGGGTCATCCGCAAAACGGCGGTCGCCGTGCAGCTCAATGAAATCCGGGAAAATATTCTGAATGAAGCTGAGGCCGCTCGGGCGTCCCTTGCCGCGAGCAAGTTGAACCTTTTCGTATGCCGTTGCCATTATGCTTCAGCCTCCTTTGTCTCACCTGCATCCGCCTGCTGTACGCAGGCATCCTGCTTGCCCTCGTTGTGCAGACGCAGGAGCCGCGCGATCACTTCACGCTGCCGACTTCTCGGCGTGATGAGATCAATAAAGCCGTGCTCCAAAAGGAACTCCGCACGCTGGAAGCCCTCCGGCAGCTTTTTGCGGATGGTCTGTTCCATGACACGCGCCCCGGCAAAACCGGCCATTGCGTCAGGGTCCGCCATGATGACGTCGCCGTCCATGGCAAAGCTCGCCGTCACGCCGCCCGTTGTGGGGTCGGTCAGCACAGTGAGATAAAAGAGCCCTGCATCGCTGTGCAGGCGTACCGCGCCGCTCGTTTTCGCCATCTGCATCAAAGACAAAATGCCCTCCTGCATTCTGGCGCCGCCTGCCGCCGTAAAGCCGATAACAGACAGACGGTGCTCTGTGGCATACTCAAACAAACGCGTGATCTTCTCGCCGACAACCGTGCCCATGCTGCCCATCATAAAATGCGGGTCCATGCAGAACACGGCGCAGTCTTCGCCCATTACCTTTGCGGTGCCGCAGACAACGGCTTCCTTTTCTCGGGTCGCAAGGCGCGCGCTTTTCAGTTTATTTTCGTAGTTCGGAAACTCCAGAATGTCATGACTCGTCATGTCGGCATCGAGCTCCGTAAACGTATCGTCGTCCGCCAAAAAGCTGATGCGCTGGCGTGCCGTCATGCGGAAATGGTGGCCGCAGCGGCAGACGTTCAGGTCGTCCCAAAGCTCGGAGACCGGGGTCTGCGTGCCGCACTTCGGGCATGTCATTGTGATCTCGTGCTGCTCCTCCTGCGGGTTTTTCAGTTGTTTTCCGCCCTTTTCCAGCTCATTCTGGGGCGAGCGGAACAGACCCATCAAATTCATAACGGTCTACTCCCTTCGGTAAATGAACTTCCTCAGCCCTCACGGTTTTTGATGAAGTCCGTATAATAATCTCCGCTGTGGAAAACGGGGTCGCGGATAATATCGATCTGATCTTCAATGTTGTTCGGCAAACCGCCGATGACAAGCTCGCACAAGGCGGACTGCATCTTGCGTATCGCTTCTTCTCTTGTCGAAGAAAACACGATCATCTTGCCGAGCATGGAATCGTAAAACGGCGGCACCTCGTAGCCCTGATATAAGAACGTATCAAAGCGCACCCACGGGCCGGACGGAATGTGCAGGAAATTCACTTTGCCCACGCCGCCCGCGTTGATGCGGCACTCGATCGCCGCGCCGCGCACTTTAATGTCCGCCTGCGTGCAGTCAAGCTCTACACCCGCTGCAATGCGGATCTGCCACTTTACAATGTCTTTGCCGGTGACGAGCTCCGAAACCGGATGCTCTACCTGAAGGCGCGTGTTCATTTCCATAAAATAGAAATTCTTGTCGCGGTCCATCAAAAATTCCACCGTACCGGCGTTCACATAGCCCACGGCTTTCGCCGCTTTTGTCGCCGCCTCAAACAGCTCGGCGCGCTTTTCCTTTGTCACACCGGGCGAGGGGGATTCTTCAATCAGCTTCTGGTTATTGCGCTGAATGGAGCATTCGCGCTCGCCAAGGCACACCACGTGCCCCTGCTCGTCACAGAGCAGCTGCACTTCTATGTGTTTTGCCGGGTAAATGTATTTTTCCATGTACATGCGACCGTCACCGAACGCCTGCTGCGCTTCGCTTGATGCCGTTTTAAACGCCTGTTCCAGCTCGTCCTCGGTCTTTACAAGGCGAATGCCCTTGCCGCCGCCGCCTGCCGATGCTTTTAACATGACGGGGTAGCCGATCTCCTTTGCCGCCTTTTTTGCTTCGTCGGCATTTTCCAAAATGCCGCTGCCCGGAATAATCGGCACGCCGGACGCTTTCATCAGTCTGCGTGCGGCGTCCTTATCGCCCATGCGGTCGATGAGTTCGCCGGACGGGCCCACAAACGCAATGCCGTACTTTTTGCACAGCTTCGCAAACGAAGCATTTTCCGCCAAAAAGCCGTAGCCGGGGTGAATGGCCTGCGCTTTCGATGCAATGGCCGCGCTGATGATGCGCTCCTGATTCAAATAGCTGTCCTTCGCCGCCGCCTCGCCGATGCAGATGGCTTCATCGGCCAGCGCCACGTGGATAGATTCCGCGTCCGCCTTGGAATACACCGCCACGGTGCGGATGCCCATTTCCTTGCAGGCACGAATAATGCGCACCGCGATTTCGCCGCGGTTCGCGATAAGCAGTTTCGTAAACATAGCCTGTTCCTTTCCGCCGGGCTTACGCCTTGACGAGCGCAAACGAGAACTCTGCCGAAACGCAGACCTTGCCGTTTACGCGGCCCGTACCCTTTGCAAAATAGAACATGCCGCGCTGACGCACGAGCTCGCACTCGGTCTCCAGCGTATCACCGGGCTTCACCATGCCGCGGAACTTCACCTTATCGAGGCTCGTAAACACCGGGGTCATGCCCTCCGATGCACCGTCTGCGAGCAGCACGCAGGCGCTCTGCGCCAGCATTTCGCACTGAATCACGCCCGGCACGATGGGGTTGCCCGGAAAATGGCCCTGCAAAAAGTATTCGTCACCGCGGATGTGGCACTTGCCGAACGCTTTGCCGTCAATGAGCTCCACTTCGTCTACGAGGAGCATCGGCTCGCGGTGCGGCAGGATCTTTTTGATCTCTTCCTTGTTCATCTAACGTATTCCTTTCCACGGAAAAATCCCGGGGACGCGCATTTTTTTGGCGGCGCTCCGGGAGCTTTTCATCTTAAATAATGCGGAACAACGGCTGGTCGTATTAGACGACCTGCCCGTTGCCGACGCAAATCTCGGCAATCTCGCCGTCCATTTCGCTGTTGATCTCGTTCATCAGCTTCATGGCCTCAATGATGCAGAGCGTGTCACCCTTGTGCACCGTGTCGCCCACGGCGACGAACGGCTTGCTGTCCGGAGACGGCGCGGCGTAAAACACGCCTACGGCAGGGCTTTTTACATAAACGCCCTCTTTCTCCTTCACTTCCGCAATGGGCTCCGTCGTGTGCATCTGCTCCGGCACGGCGGGCTGCACGGCGTTCAGGATTGGCGCCGCCTGCACGACCTGCGCGGCGCGCTCGATGACGATATTTTCGCCGTTTATTTCCAGCTTCGTCAGCTCGTTCTGCTTGACGATCTCCGCCAAAGCCGCAATGTCTTTAATATTCACAAACGTCCCTCCGTTGAATCAAGCGGTATTTATCCGGGTATTCCCGCAGATACCCTGCGGTGTCGTACCCTATATTTTACTACAAAACCTTGCGAATTGCAATACAAGCGTTGTGGCCGCCAAAGCCGAGGGAAACGGACAGGGCGAGGTCAAGGTCAACCTTTCTCGCTTCGTTCGGGCAGACGTCAAGGTCGCAGTCCGGGTCCGGCTCTTTGTAGTTGATGGTCGGCGGAACGATGCCCTCTTTCACCGCCAGCGCGGAAGCAATGGCCTCCACCGCGCCGGCCGCGCCCAACATGTGGCCCGTCATGGACTTTGTAGAACTGATGACAACGTCATATGCGTGCTCGCCGAACGCCTTTTTAATGGCCAGCGTCTCACTGCGCTCGTTGAGCGGCGTGCTGGTACCGTGCGCGTTGATGTAAATTTTCTCGTTTGCAAGGTCCGCGCCCGCTTCCTCGTATGCCATGCGGATGGCTCTTGCGCCGCCGTTGCCCTCCGGATCCGGGGCAGTCATGTGGTGCGCGTCGTCCGTAGCGCCGTAACCCACGATCTCCGCGTACATTCTCGCGCCGCGCGCCTTTGCGTGCTCATATTCTTCGAGAATGAGCGCCGCGCCGCCCTCGCCCATGACAAAGCCGCTTCTGCGCTTATCAAACGGGCAGCAAGCATCTTCCGGGTCGGGGCAGGTGGTCAGCGCCGTCATATTGCCGAAGCCCGCCACGCCCACAGGGACGATGGCTGCTTCCGCGCCGCCGGCGATGATGGCATCGAGATAGCCGTGCTTAATGGCGCGGTACGCTTCACCGATCTCGTTGTTGCTCGTCGCGCACGCCGTGGTGATCGGCAGGCAGGAGCCCTGCGCGTTGAACTTAATGGCGATGTTGCCGCCCGCGATATTCGCAATGAGCATCGGGATAAAGTACGCGGAAACGCGGCGCGGGCCCTTTTCGTTCAGCGCCGTCATCTGATTGGAGAACGTCTGGATGCCGCCGATACCGGAACCGAAATACACGCCGAAGCGCTCCGGGTCGATCTTGCCCATGATCTCGCTGTCGTTCACCGCCTGCGTTGCCGCCGCGATGGCAAACTGAGAGAACGGGTCGTTCTTGCGCACTTCGCCCTTATCCATGTACAGCAGCGGGTCAAAATCCTTGACCTCCGCCGCCACATGCGCTTTAAAGTCCGTGGAGTCAAACTTCGTGATTTTCGTGATGCCGCACTTGCCGGCTTTCAGGTTTTCCCAGAACGTATCCACATCGTTGCCGATCGGGGTAACTGCGCCGAGACCCGTGATAACTACTCTTCTTTCCATATTTTTCAGGCTTCCGAAACGGAAGCACTCCTTTCTCTTGAAAGTTTTGAACCGATTTATCTTTTTACGTTGAAAACTTAATCAATAAGAACTTTTCAAGCCCGTAAAATCTCAAAGTTCACAGGTTTTAAATAGCCAAACCGCCGTCTACCTTCAGCACTTCGCCCGTAATGTATGCCGCGCTGTCGGAAGCCAAAAACGCCACTGCCGCCGCAATATCCTCCGGCTTGCCCATTCTGCCTAGCGGGATGCTGTTTAAAAGCGGATTGTTGTCGCCGAGATTTTCTGTCATGTCCGTCTGGATAAAGCCCGGCGCCACTGCGTTGCAGGTGATGCCGCGGGAAGCAAGTTCGCGCGCCACGGATTTCGTCAAACCGATGACACCCGCCTTTGAAGCGGAATAATTCGCCTGCCCTGCGTTGCCCATAATGCCGGAAACAGAGGAAATGTTGATGATTCTGCCGCTTTTCTTGCGGATAAAGCCGGAATAGCACGCGCGAATCATGTTGAACGCGCCCTTCAAATTCGTGTCGAGCACCGCATCAAAATCCTCGTCCTTCATGCGCAGCATCAGGCCGTCGCGTGTGATGCCCGCGTTGTTGACGAGAATATCGATCTTGCCGAGGTCGTTCGTCACCGCTTTCACGGTTTCGTTCACCGCGGCGGAATCTGCCACGTTGCACCGGTATGCTTTTGCGTTTACGCCAAGCGCCGTGATTTCGTTCACAACAGCTTCGGCCTTATCGGCGCTGCCTGCGTAGATGACCGCCACATTCGCGCCGTCTTCGGCAAGGCGCAGCGCAATGGCGCGGCCGATGCCTCTGGATGCGCCCGTAACGAGCGCCGTTTTGCCGTTTAAGCTCATGCGTTTTCTCCTTCTGCACGGATCGCCTGCACCGCTGCCGAAAGCGTCTCCGCGTCTTCCACGTTATATACCTTCACCGCGCGGCTCGTCTTTTTGATGAGGCCGCACAGCGTTTTGCCTGCGCCTACTTCAACAAACGTATCCACGCCCGCCTCAATCATTTTTTCAACGGTCTGCTGCCAGCGCACCGGGTGTGCCACCTGCTGTGTCAGCAGTTCTTTTGCCGTTTCTTTCGTGTCCG
>OGPC01000742.1_pt1 | contig 27344 bp, 29 predicted proteins | sample 1552911 | NCBI WGS metagenome assembly OGPC01 (sample SAMEA2580248, study PRJEB22360) | human gut metagenome | biome: human gut; feature: human-associated habitat; material: faeces | place: Denmark | collected 2008/2010 | reverse complement strand
AGAAGTGCTAATAAGGTTCCAAGTATTATAGAAATCCCTGATCTTCCCAATACTGAGTTCTTTATAACTCCAAGAAAAGGAATATTAGATAATAAATCCGAAATCGATAAAAGGACATAGCTTACAACACACGCCAAAATAGTTTGTGACTCTGTTTGTATCTCTTTTGAGCAGAAATACTTAAACACAGTTATAGTCCAAAGTCCCGGCAAATAAAATTGTAATAACACCGGTATATTTTCAAGAATTTGTGAAATAGTTTCCAAATTTATTTACCTTCCTGTGATGTAGGCTGCTGTAATGCCGACTGCGTTGGTGTAGTTTCATTCTTAGATTTAACCGGCTGTCCCATAATACGACTCATATCATACGGCTTCGTTGCACTTGATTGTAAAGAAAAATCAAGTGTCCTCGACTTTTCGTTATTGCCAGGATTTTTAAGTACATCTTTTTCTGAACTCATATGTATTCTCCTCATGTTATATTGCTTCGCATTCAATCAACTGTCCTTAATGTCATTGTTTATTGCTTCCATACATTGGTGCATTATCGCAAGCAACCATATTATTTTATGTTCCCGCTTTCAACTTGTTCTATGAATTTTTGAAATTCATCCAGTTCTTCTGCCTTGATATAATATCCCAGATTGGTTGTTATGCTCGTATTCAATTCAACAACTTGCTTTGATGTCGGTATTGTCTTAACTACAATATCTCCACGGGCATCGTATTGAGGACCTGCAAACAATATTCCGAGCAGAATAACCCTGGAAGGTCCAACATAAGCATTTCCGTGCTTATCCATATAACCGCCTTCATTTAAAATATAAATAGGTGAACCCGATGATCCCGGAAAACATGCCATATCTACGAGGCCAATTCCATCATCATTAAAATCAACTGCTGGATGAGCCGATGTGTATCCTTTTCTAAAGATCGGATAATTATTTCTTGTATCAGACAGCCCAATCGGGTATCCAACCATAACAAGTTCTTCTAACGCAGACAAGTCCTTAAGTTTTTCTTTTGTTGCAATTATACTAGTATCATTTGCAACATAAAATACATCCTTTCCGTATCTATTTTTAACGCCCTCAAATACTGGATTCACAAATGTAAAACACAAATCTTTTGTTGAATGGAAAAACCAATGTGCATTCATTTGAATTCCAACACTTTTATTCGATTCACCGTTTTCTTCCTTTAAATGCAAAAGAAACCTAACTTTTTCATCTTGTCTATAGTTAACAACATGCTTGTTTGTGATAATTGTAGGATAAATAGCGTCACCAACCTGAAAGTTATAAAAGAAACCTGTTCCCATTCCTGATTCCGTTTCTAATCGAACGGTATTAAACATCATTTTTTCTGAAATAGATTCTGGCTTCATATTCTCGCCTCCTAGTATTCCACTTATAGAAGTATATGGTATTTTGCCTCTTTGCCGTTCATTAAACGTTGCCTACTGCTCACCTCGTAGCGGTGTGCAAATTTCGAGCAGCTACCGTGTGAGAAATCACTACACGGTTTCTGATTATTTATGCCTTATATCCCTTTTCGCAAATCATTTCTTTCTGGGGTCTGACCCAAACAATGTATTCTTTTTCTTTTATTCTTCCAATTTCTTTCATAGAAATTTTAGAGTTTTTTATCCTTTTTCTCCGGGGGCAGGTACCAACGCCCTCCCCTAAGTGCTGATCTTCTTACTCTGGTATTACTTCTCTGCTGCCTTCTGCATATTCAAAATAGTCATCCCTCCAAAGAACACAGCAGTTATATCCAGTGCTTCTATATCTGATTCCATCAATTCCTATTTCCTTGCAACATGATGCAACATAATTAGGAAGTAGATATTCATGTACTGTTTTACCTGTTTCATTTTCTACGGTAAATCTCATATGCTCAATGAAACGATTTGTTTTCTTTGCTTCTCCTGACAGATCCAATAATTTAACAGGTTTTACAGCTTTGAGCCCGATTACTTGCACACGAGGCTTTGTTCCTCCACTGTGCTTATAGATTTCCTTTAATGCACCTTCCTTATCTTCGGCGATATAATAGCAACTTCTTCCTACCTCATTATAGCGACCGTGTGCTGAAACATTTGTAGGTGCTTTCATCATCTCAGAATCATGATATGGACGCTGATGTTCGCCTAATATCCTTGCATGATAATATGTAATGTCCTCAAAACTGATGAAATGATTCCAGTTCTTAAGCATTTCAAATATTCTGGCGCCTACCGGATGTTGTAACGCAAATGCATAATTCTGTTCCAGTTTACTTTCAAAAGATACTAAGCTATCAAGTGAAATTTCTTCAAACAGTTCCAGTGAGCTTTCTACCACAGTAATCTGGTCTGCTGATAACTTAATGTCTGGAGAATCTTTGTGGTAAAAGTCCTTTTCTTTCGGATCAAACTGAATTTTATCAGACTGCAGCAGCTTTTTGGCAGTCGTTTTGGTCAAAGACTTTAATACTTTTTTACTGCCTCGTGGCAATTCCAAGTCATCATAATTTGGCAGCATCCTTACCACAGCAAAATTCTGTGCCGCAATACTACGCTCTAGCACATCATTTAAAGCAAGCGCATTATCCCACTGTGATGTCAATCCACCTATATAATCAGAAATGGCAGACAAACCGCTGCCCATTGCTTGAACATTACCTTCAAACTGTGTCCGAAACTCTCGCAACTCAGGTGTTATTGTTGCCGCCTCAAATGCAGCAAGAACATCTGAGTTAAATGGATTTATATCTCGATAAGGCTGCATAGCCGTAGCTACAGCATTCAATGTTCCTGTCATAGAACTCATGGCATCATCTGGAACCAATGTTTGCGCCACAGAAGATAAAGATGCAGTTGCAGCGGCAAGCCCCAAACTATTTTGCTCCATCAAATTATGATATGGTTGCATGACATCTTGCAATGGTTGCAATGCTTGAATAAGTGGTGCCTGTTGTACTCTTATTTGTTCTGCAACTTTGGCAGCCACCTGCATTGTTGGACTGTTCAAAATGCGTCCTTCCCATTCTTCCATTCTTTTTATGACTTTATCATAGGCTGTTTCTGAAGGATGAATGGAGTCCTCATCTAATCTTTTTGTCATTCATATCCCTCTATCTATTTTTAAAGGTCTTTCCTTTTTATCTACAGTTTTTCTCACATCTTCGCCGATCATCGAATCCCCGATTCTTAGATCGTTGCCTGCTGCTCATCACGGAGAGGTAGCATATTGGAGCAGTACAGCCATGTGACTCAACACTTGCTAAAAAACATCTCATTCACTTCTTTCTCAAATGTATTGCCTTCTCATTTTATATTCCGTTCCACGGACACCGGATTATTCATTCTTCCAAGTTTCATAGAAATTTTAGAGTTTTTTATTGTTTTTTCCTGGGGTCAGGTACCAACACCACAGCTTTCAGCCAGTTACAAACATTTAAATCTTCTCCAATTTTTATCTACCGTTTATTTCTTTGTATTTTATTGAACCATTCTTTTCCTCTACTACCACATTCGTCACGTATTTTATCTCTCAGCATACCAGTCTTATTTTGAATTGCAATCATACGATCATATAGATACTTTGTTGTTTTTACACAAGTGTCCTTTACATCATACAATTCCCTTTTTTCTGTAGGTGTAACTTGTACTTTTTTCTTTCCAATATCCACAAGCAACTTACTGATCTCATCCCTCACTTTTTTCGAATCCATATAGTCTTTATATGCTAAATTTCCTAAGATCACTGAACGGAAATGTAAACTCGTATACCTATGAAACCTATCTTTGTTCAGCCTTCTGCTATTTTCATATTCTAAATTTCTATATAGAGTATTTGACACATCTGTAAGTTCCTGGAAGCGTTTTGTCCAAACTGTACTCGCTTTTATATATCCTTTATTTTTTGCTTTTTGAATAATTTTCTTATTCCTTGCAAGCTCCTTTTTTAAATTATTCTGATATGCATCTGCTTTAAATTCTAGATCTTCATAACTTTTACAATCCTTCAGCGTATATGATTTTTTTGATCTATTGCAATTTTTTTTTATAATTACAATTATCATAATTATAACTACGATAAGAACTATTCCAATATATTTCTTTTCACAAATAAAATCAAATATAGCGTTCATAAATAAAATCCTCACTTTTCGTATTTATTTAATCATCGCGGCAAGTTTAGGAACAATATCTACTATCGAATCAACACCACCTACTCTAATTTTAAGTAATTCCATATAAAGCTTTTTTTCTTCATCTGTCGCCGTATTGTTGCGCATTTTTTGACTATAAAAATCACACATTTGTTCAGCCTCTTGAAGTGCTTTATTAGCTTTTTTTCGTTCAATTTTAGAAATTTCTATCATCTTATTGAATATTCTTTCCTGCGCTCTTCGTTGTTTTTCTAAATCTTGGTAGTGCAACTTCATTTCTTCATTTTTCAAATTATACTTAACCAATATTTTTTGCATTTCCAAATCGTAATAACGATTAATGTCTGTTATCCCTTGCTGTACATCTTCACTGATTTGAGCCAATTGTATTTCCATTTCATTTTGAATTTTTTGCATTGCAACCTGATATTGTTTGTCTAGTCCATCAGCCAGAAGATTTAACTTTCCTTCAAATTCTTTATGAGCATATTTCATTTTTCTACGTTCATTAACAAACTTACCTACACTTTTTAAAACATCCGGCATTACTGTGACTTCCGGGAACGAAATATCGGCTTTACTTGCATTTAAAAAATCAGCCAATTTAAACAATGAGTCTACATTCATCACAGGTTCTGGTAAAGTATTACTCATCTCTTCTGTCACAATCTCTGATGAAAACACTTTTTGTGAATTTTGCAAATTATTTTTATGTACTTTATTACTATACCCCTGATATCCACTATATCTCTTATTTTCAGAACTCATACTAATTTCCTCCCTTTGTGTAAAATTTTTCGTAAACGTCAAATCCTGCGCCTACCCTTAAATATAACGCCGCTTTTATGAGCGGCGTAGTTTACGGCATTCCTCGGGAAGCTCCTCTGCCCAGAGCATCAGATGGTCCAGTTTTGCCGGATCTATATTTCCTTTTTCGTCACAATACTTAGGCAGCTCCGTGAGGATATGCCTGAAGTAGTAGTATGGGCGCAGATTGTTCAGCTTTGCTGTTTCTGAAATACTGTAAACAAGAGCGCTGGCTCCGGCACCTTTTGCTGTGTTATGGAACATCCAGTTCTTCTTGCCGATACAGAAAGTCCGGATAGCCCGCTCGGAAGCGGAGTTATCAATTGGGATATCCCCATCGGTCAGAAATACTGATTTTCAGATATGAAAACTGAAAATTGGTAAGGTTTTTTCATGCTTATTTTTTCTTTTTACGTTTCGTTTGTTTCTTTTCTTCTTTTTCCATTTCTTTCAATCCAGCGAGAAGCATATCGCTGATTTCCTGTGAAGGAACCTTAGCCCAGATTTGGTGTGTATCCAGTTCCGGATATTTGTAACGCCAGTCATCATATTCCTCTTTGGTGTTTTCTCCGTTCTCCAGCTTCTTAGCTTCGGCGAGCCATGTACGGAGCATTTTATTCATGGAGGAATAGTTGGAATAGTCGGACTTATCCAGACGTAAGACTACTTCACCATCCATTTCGTCAATTTTCAGTCCATACATATCTTCCAATGCGAAAAAGGTGTGCATAAGACCGATGTAGGTATCTATATCCGGTACGGTAAGTGCATGGGTGCTGATATCAAAGATATCCGCCATTTCTTTTACGAGGTCATGCTTGGGTACTCTTGCTTCTGATTCATATTGTGCCATACGGACATCAGAAGTCTTGCCAAGAAAGCCGAGGACTTTTCCAAGCTGCTGAAACTTTTTACTGAACACTTCAAGCAAAGTTATGGCGTGGAGTGTATCGCTGCCCTGCACCACAACAAAAGCAAGACCAACTATCATATCCATCTTATCTTTTCGGAGCGAAAGCTGCTTGATGAACCTGTGGAGAAGATTGCCACAAGAAATATGTTTTATGATGAAAACGGAAAGCATGTACGAACAAAAAAAGAGATACTGGATGAAGCCGGACAGCTTCGTAAAGGCTGTAAAATCATTCCCAAGGGCGAGGTATATGAGCGTACTCTTTTTACTTTCAAGGACAGCAGGTTTAAGAGCGACAGATTCCTTGATGAAGTGAAACGCTCCTACACTGACCTTATCAATATTTATGTAAAAGATGATAAGCAAAAGCTCAGGGTTTTTGACAGAAACGGTGTGTATCTGCCTATGAAAAAGATTGGTAAGAACAACCCCAAAGCGGAGCAGATACGCACGGATAATCAGTACCGTACCATGTGGAATTAGGCTGTGGATAGAGCGTTGATTAGTGGTGTGCCGGAGGAGCAGATTTTGGAAGTGAAGCAGAGCAAAATCGGACAGAAAGTAAAGGCTTCCATTCAGAAGTCAGGGAGAAATCCGGCACTGTTCAAAAGCCTGATTATGATGGCGATATATGCCTTGGAGCTTTTGATTAGTAAGGTATTTAAAATGACTTTGGAAAAGGCTGATAAGGTGACCAATGTGTTTGTTAAGGCAGAACCAGAGCAGACGAAGGTTCAGGCAGTCAATGAGTCTGTGATGGCGAAAAGTGAACCGATACCGGAAATGCCGAAGAAGTCCAAACTTGCTTCCAAGTTTCTGAGACTTGCAGACATTTATAGCAAGTTGGAGAAGCAGAATGCAGCCATCTATCAAAGGGAGCAACAACTTGCAAGTGTTGAGAAGGAGATTGCCGGAACAAAGGGTATTTTCAAAGGAAAACAGCGCAACAAGCTTCAGGAGCAGGCAGAACAGCTAAAGACACAGATAGCCAATATGAAACAGTACCTATCAAGTATCGTGCAGGGTTATGGTTATAAGAATGTGAAGGAGTTTTTGACTGAATACAGAGCTTCCAAAGCAGAGTATAGTGATTATCAATCGGCAGTTGTAAAGTGGGAACAGCAGACTGAAAATAAGGCAGAGTCAGACAGTCTAAAAGCAAAGTTGCAAAGAAAGCAACAGGAAGCAAAGGAACTGAATAGGCACAATAAGCATCAGAAAAAGTACAGTAGAGATGTTAGGTAATGTAGGAAGTGGAGCAGGAAACTGCTCCCTTTTGTAATACAATAGGACTTTGATTCAGTAAATAATTTGATGAAGCTAAAGAGAACCTAAAATTATATTGACTTATATAGATGGACGATATATACTATAGGCAACCAATATATAGACTATCTACATAAGGAGGATTAGATATGGCTGTTGATAAGGCATTAATTTCTGGAAGTATGACAATGCTTCTACTCAGATTACTTGCGGAAAAAGATATGTATGGTTACGAGATGATTGATACTCTGCGTAAAAAATCCTGTAATGTGTTTGAATTGAAAGCAGGAACATTGTATCCTTTATTGCATGGTTTAGAAGGAAAAGGATTGCTTAAGGTATATGAGCAGGAATATGTTGGTAAGACGAGGAAGTATTATAGCATCACGAAAGAGGGAAGAGCATTGCTGGAAACAAAGAAAGCAGAATGGAACGAATATCAATCTGCTGTAGCCAATGTTCTTGCAATGGGGGTGTAGATATGGAAAAATATTTGGAAAAACTGTTATTGCAAATTCGTTGTAAAAAAGCAAGACCATATATTGCCGAGGAGATAAGGGGACATATTGAAAGTCAGATAGAAGACAATATTGCTGATGGAATGTCATATGAAGAAGCAGAAAAAAATGCTGTTGCAGATATGGGTGATCCGATTGCGGTTGGTATTTCATTGGATAAAATTCATAAGCCCCAGATTGCTTGGAAATTACTTGTTATTGTAGGAATATTGAGCCTGCTAGGAATTTTGCTACAGCAGTCTATTTTTTATCAAAGTGGATATAGTAATTTGGAACCGTTTATGCAGGAGATGTATCAACTTGAGACGGAAAGTTTTGTTTATTCTGTTTTTATTGGTTTTGTCTTAATGTGTGGGATTTATTTTATTGATTATACTGTAATTGCAAAATACTCCAAGATAATAGGTTTATTCATAATTACTATGGGGATTTTGCTTTTGGCCGGTTTCTTTGGTGGTGATATTAATGGAGTGCGGTATAGTATTGGATTTGGAATGTTCAGAATCTCTGCTCCTTCACTGATGATGTTTTATGTTCCAATCTATGGAGCAATTTTATATAAATATAGAGATGGTGGTTTTCCTGCATTGTTAAAGTCGATTGTTTGGCTGATTATTCCTGTTTTTATTACTTTTCGAATGCCGAATCTTATTGTTGCGATAATTATGATGATTAGTATGTTGATTCAGCTTACGGTGGCTATTCTAAAGGGGTGGTTCAAAATATCGGTAAAAAAGACAATTGTTAGTCTGTGGGCAGTTTTCATGTTTTTGCCTATTATGTTGTTGTTTGTGATGTACACATTTCATTTGTTGGCAGAGTATCAGGAAGCAAGGATTCACTCCTTTTTTTCTGCTTCAGGAGAAGGAGTTTATCTTACTTCAATACTAAGAACATTTAGCAAAGACATTTTGTTTGTAGGTAATAGCGGAAATGATGTGATTGGCAGTCTGCCGGAGTTTAATAGTGATTACATTTTTTCTTATATTCTCAATAGCTATGGAAGTATTGCCGGAATCGTTGTTGTTGCTGTCTTGGCAGCACTTGTAATGTTTATTTTTGGTGCTTCTATTAAACAAAAAAATGAACTTGGCATGGTTATGGGATTTGGTTGTGGAATGATAATCTTATTAAATATTTTATTAAACTTGTTAGGTGCTTTGGGGATAATTCCACCAGCATCCTCCTTCTTGCCATTTTTATCCATTGGCAGAAGTAATATTTTATTGTGCTATGCATTGGTAGGAATTATTATGAGTATTTACAGGTATAAGGACGTGTATCCTAAAAAAATCAGAGCATCACAGGTTTCGTTTCAGAAAACAATAAATATATAACGTGAAGATGGATTAGTGGCTTGACCTTTCTGTAGTCAATAGTTATAATTTGTTTCATGGCAACACTTTGGCAACAGAAAATCAGTAAGCCAAAATAAAATGTGCAAATGAAGTAAAATATCAGCAGATTTTAAATAAAACTTAAACAAAATAGTTTAAGTCAAAGCGACAACTTGCCGAACTGGAGCAAACAAATTAAAATGCCGAAAGCTTGTATTCATGACAATGGGGAGGACTGCTGCGTAGCAGAGGAGGGATCCCATTGTATATGCGGGCTTCCGGCATTTGTTTTATAAAATGGCTCTAGTTTGGCTCTATTTGTGGGCGTAGTAATGACTTTCGTAAATCAATATATTGCTTTGCTAGGTTGATTAGGAGAAAAGATGACAGATAATGAAAAGAGATTTATAAAAAGTATATTTTCGGGAGACAGTAGTGGTCATGACTATTATCATACGATACGAGTATATAAACTGGCTACTAAAATCGCAAAACAGGAAAATGCAGATGTTAAAACAGTGCGGTTGGCGGCTCTGTTACATGATGTGGACGATATTAAGCTTTCTCCGGACACTTATGCTACCAAGAAAAATGCAGTTGATTTTATGACAATTAACAAAATAGATGGTAAAAGGATAGAGGCGGTATGCAAAATTATAGATGAAGTTTCATTTGCAGGAGCTGATTCAGTCGTACCTGATACCATAGAAGGAAAATGTGTGCAGGATGCAGACAGACTTGATGCTATAGGAGCTATTGGAATTGCCAGAACACTTGCATATGGTGGTAGGAGGGGAAGAAAGATTTATGATCCGGAAATAAAACCTAAAATGGGAATGAACAAAGAAGAGTATCGGAATAATCAAGATTCTACAAGCATCAATCATTTCTACGAAAAGTTGCTCTTGTTAAAAGACATGATGAATACGACTGAGGGAAAGAAACTGGCAGAACATAGACAGGTTGTAATGCAGGAATTTCTGAATGAGTTTATGCAGGAATGGGAAGGGGAAAAGTGATGGAAGTAAAGTTTTATGATACAGTTAATGATGAACTATTGAAATTTGCAGTGATTATCTCACAGAGTAACGGCAAGTGGGTATTTTGCAAGCATAAAGAAAGAGATACATATGAAGTGCCGGGAGGGCATAGAGAAGCTGGGGAGGATATTTTTGAAACAGCAAAAAGGGAGTTGCAGGAAGAGACTGGAGCTATCAAATTTGAGATAAAACCAATATGTGTATATTCGGTGACAGGTAAGACTAGAGTAAATGATACCGGTGAAGAAACATTTGGACTGCTTTGTTTTGCAGAGATAACAGAGTTTGCGAAAGAATTACATAGCGAAATGGAGAAAGTTGTGCTTATGGATGATTTGCCTGAGAACTGGACATATCCTTTAATACAGCCGAAATTGATAGAAAAGTATTTATGGGTTAAAAGTAATTCTATAGTCGGAGCAACGGTAACTGTCACAGTCGATAGACCATTAGGAAGTTATCATCCTGAATATAAGGATATGTATTATCCAATAAATTATGGTTACATTGAAGGAGTTATGGCACCAGATGGAGAAGAGCAGGACGCTTATATATTAGGTGTAAATGAACCAGTTTGCAAGTTTACAGGTAAAATTATTGCCATTGTTTATAGAAAAGATGATATAGAAGAAAAGTGGGTAGTTGTGCCTGACGGAGTAACTTTTTCAAAGGAAGAAATCAGGAGACAGATTCATTTTCAGGAACAATATTTCGACAGTGAAATTGTGATGTAATATTAAGGAGATTGCTATGTCATTAGGATTAAAAAGAGGAACAGTGCAGCTTGAGCCACATGATAAACAGTGGGATGATGTTGCTGCTCAAACAATCAAAACACTTAAATCCATATTGGGTGATGATGCTATCGATATACAGCATATTGGGAGTACAGCAATACCGGCAATCAAAGCGAAACCGATTATTGATATTGCTGTTGGGGTAACTGACTTTGAGAAAATAATGTCACATAATGAGCAGTTAGAGAAGGAAGGGATTTTTTACCGCGGTTCAGATGTCGAACATCAGGTCCTTTATGTAATGGGTGATATGGAGGCGGATATCAGGACACATCATATTCATATTGTAAAATGGAACGGAACCGAATGGAAGAATTATATTCATTTCAGGGATTATCTTAATGCCAATGAGAATGTGGCATTGCAGTATGAAAAATTAAAGGAAGAACTTGAAAGTAAGTATGCAGATGACAGGGTCGCATACACGAAAGGCAAACAGAATATGATAAACAAAATTTCACGCAAATGAAAGAGGAGTGACCTATGATGCACAGAAGTTGATTTCTGACATTCACAGGCAGCCGTAGGTAGGGCAAGAAGACCAACTGTGAGGTGTCAGGAGAAATACTGGCATCTTTTTTATGAGAAGAAATAGAATAAGCTGTGAATAAAGGGATAGCATAATGCAACGATTTTTAACAAAATTCAGTAGATAATGTTAAGGGAAGTTGGTCGTAAGGCCACTTTTTATATGCTAAAATATGTTAAAAATAATTGCAAAGGTGGGAAAATATGGATAGCACAAGAAGAATATATCTGGATAATATTCGCTGGATCACGGTCTGCATTGTTGTAATTTATCACGTGATTTATATGTACAACGGCGTCCAGCCGTTTGGAGTAATCGGTCCGTTTAAAGAACAACAGCTGCAGGATGCTTTTCAATATTTTGTATATCCCTGGATGATGGCTTTATTATTTACGGTGTCTGGTATGACAGTCAGATATTATATGGAAAAGCATAATGTAAAAGAATTTATTCGAGATAAAACACGCAAGCTGTTGGTTCCTTCCACCGTTGGACTTTTTGTTTTTCAATGGATATTGGGATATTATAATATGAAAATCAGCGGTGCTTTGGAAAGTTTTGAGTCAGTTCCAGGAATAGTTCGGTATGTGATCATGGCTATATCAGGAATCGGCGTTCTTTGGTATATACAGGTGTTATGGATTTTTTCGATGCTTTTGCTGCTGGTGAGAAAATTTAAAAGGGATCGTATCTGGAAAAAAGGAGAAAAAACACCAGTATGGCTGCTGGTTTTGTTAACTGTCTGTGTATATGGATTCTCACAAGTTCTTAATACGCCGGTAGTAACTGTGTACCGGTTTGGAATTTACGGGTTCTGTTTTTTTACAGGTTATTTTATTTTTTCACATGATGAGGTTGTTGAACGCTTAAGTAAATGGTGGGGGATTTTTTTGATTGTGGCTGGTGCAACAGGAATATTCTACACAATATATTATTTTGGTAAAAATTATGCGGTAGCTCCTGTGCTTAATAATCTGCCTGCCTGTATTTATTGTTGGTTTTCAATTCTTGCGATTTTGGCATTTATGAAAAAATATGGGAACGCGGAAAACAAAGTATCAAGATGGATGTTAAAAAAATCCTGGGGAATTTATGTTTTTCATTATCTTCCATTAGCTTGTGTAGCTTATTACCTTAGAAGTTTTACATCAGAACTTCCGGAAGGAATTGTCTATATAGTTGTGGGAATCAGTGCATTTGCAGGAGCATTGCTTTTGTATGAAATCATCAGAAGGATACCGATTATCTGTTGGTGTGTATTAGGACTGAAAAAGGAGAAAAAAGATGTTTAAAGACAACCTTGTATCCCTGCGTAAAATGCATGGATTTTCGCAGGATGAGCTGGCCGAAAAGATTGGTATAAGCAGACAGACACTTTCAAAATACGAAACAGGAGAATCTTTACCTGATATTGAGAAGTGTAAACTCCTGGCAGAAGTATTGGATGTAAGTCTGGATGATTTGGTAAATTATGACAGAGAAAACAGCAATGATCTTGGCCTGGGTGTTCCGCCAAAGGGAAAGCATGTTTTTGGAATCACGAAAGTGGGAGAGAAAGGTCAGATTGTGATACCGGCAAAAGCAAGAAAAATATTTGATATTCAGCCAGGGGATAATCTGATCCTATTGGGCGATGAAAGTCAGGGAATTGCTATTATCAAAGAAAAAAGACTAGTGGAGATATTAAACGGAAATGAATGATAAGCCCTGCGTCCGTGAACACCAACCCAATGCACTAAAACATTCAAACTCATTCAAAAACAGCCTTAAAACGTCAAAATAGACAAAAATGAATTTGCATTTTTGTGAACGAACACGATTGAATTTGAACGAGTTTGGCGATACAATAAACTTAACAAAAGCGAAGAAGAAAGGAGGAGGGCAGATGATCTACACGGTAACGTTTAACCCGTCGCTTGACTATATCGTAGGGGTTGACGATTTCAGATTAGGAGCTACGAACCGCACATCCTATGAACAGATGCTTGCCGGCGGAAAAGGAATCAATGTGTCCTATGTTTTGAAAAATCTCGGTTTTGAAAGCACAGCATTCGGATTTCTGGCAGGCTTTGTCGGAGAGGAAATCAGACGGAAGGTTGCGGCAGATGGCATCCATGCGGATTTTCTGACACTTTCAGAGGGAGTATCCCGAATCAATGTGAAACTGAAAAACATTGACGGGACGGAGATCAACGGAATGGGACCGGACATCGCGGCGGATCAGGTTTCGGCGCTTCGGGAGAAGATCAATCAGTTAAAGGCGGGTGACATCCTCGTGCTCGCGGGAAGTATTCCGCAGTCCATGCCGGATACGATTTATATGGACATCATGGCGGATCTGCAGGACAAAGGCGTTGAAATCGCAGTCGATGCGACGCGGGATTTGTTGATGAATGTACTTCCCTATCGCCCGTTTTTAATCAAGCCAAACAACCATGAGTTGGGTGAGATTTTCGGCGTAGAGCTTAAAAAAAGGGAAGAGGTCATCCCTTATGCGAAAAAGCTGCAGGAGAAAGGCGCGAAAAACGTCCTCGTATCCATGGCAGGAGAAGGTGCTGTGCTGATTGACGAGAACGGGCGCGAATATATGAGCCCTGTGCCGAAGGGAAAGGTTGTCAACGCGGTTGGCGCAGGAGACTCGATGGTAGCGGGTTTTATCGCAGGATACCTTGAAAAAAAGGATTACGAATATGCATTCCACATGGGGATTGCATCCGGAAGCGCGAGCGCATTTTCCGAACAGCTTGCGACCCGGGCTGAAGTCGAAGCATTGTTGAAAACAATGCATTCCGCAGGATAAGCGGTTTAAGAACGGAGGAGTTATGAGAATTCCGGACTTGCCAGCATGAGCGGCTCCAGCAAGATCCTGCTCGGCTTTATCCTGGGCGGTATGATGTCTGTTGATATGGGCGGACCGTTCAACAAAGCGGCATATGTATTTGGAACCGCTTCGATTGCGGCAGGCAACTACGATATTATGGCAGCAGTTATGATCGGCGGAATCTTTGTATTCCCAGTTGTTGGAAACGCGATGATGTATCTGGTAGCGCTCGTGATCGGAACGATTGTATCAACCGCACTCCTTGGATTACTGAAAAAGAAAGCTGCCTGAAACGGTTCCGATGGATAAAAAAGAATAGCTTCTTACGCCCAAAGGAAAAGAAGACGTCACATTGGATGGACATCACATGATGTTGTATGCTAACATAGGAAGCACCGGGGATCCTGCGATGGTGTGAAAACGGCGCGGTCAGCCCGCGTACACAAACGTGATCGAAATGGGGATATTATGTTAACAGAAAAACGTCAGGAAGAAATTGTACGGCTGGTATATGAGCGGGAGAGCATCACTGTAGCGGAGCTGAAAGAAATTCTCCACAGTTCGGAATCGACGATCCGGCGTGATATCATTGCGCTCGATCAGGAGGGCAGGCTGACAAAGGTGTTCGGCGGGGCGATTGCGCTGCGTACAGCCCAGATTGTCAACAAAGAACTTTCGATGGTGCAGAAAAAAGATCTCCAGATTGCAGAAAAACAGGCGATCGCGCGTTATGCCGCGTCGCTGATCGAGCGGGATGACTGCGTTTATCTGGACGCCGGAACATCGACCGGATGGATGATCGAATATATCCGCGAAGCACAGGCAACCTATGTGACGAACGCGCTGTCCCATGCAAAGCGGCTCGCGGACAAGGGCTTCCATGTGATTTTGATCGGAGGGGAGCCAAAAAGCTCAACGGATGCGATCGTTGGCGCGGAAGCAGTTGTAAATCTCCAGAAATACCATTTCAGCAAGGGATTTTTCGGGACGAACGGCGTAGAACAAAACGGCGGCTTTACGACGCCGGACGCGAGGGAAGCGATGGTCAAGCAGACTGCAGTGAAAAATACGCAGCTCGCAAACCGCTATTTCCTGGCGACGTCTTCCAAATTCGGGAAAGTGTACGCCGTGACCTTCGCAGGCTTCGAGGGCGGAGTGATCCTGACGGAAGCGCTCGTGCAGGAAAGCCTGCCGAAGAGCGTCAGGGTTGTCAATGTGAACCAACCGAAACAATAAATTTCTGCCTGCGCAGGCACAGAGCAATAGAAGGGAGATTTTATCGCATGAAGGTTATGTTTGTAAATGGAAGCAGCCACCTCCGCGGAACCACAATGGCAGCGATTGAAGAGATGGAAAAGGTATTCCGTGCAGAGGGGATTGAAACGGAGGTCATTCAGGTCGGCGGTAAGCCGATCGCAGATTGCTTGCAGTGCAATGTCTGTGGAAAGACCGGAAAATGTGTGTTTACGGATGACGGTGTGAATGAATTTGTGGAAAAGGCAAAGGATGCGGACGGCTTTGTGTTCGCAACGCCAGTCTATTTTGCACACCCGAGCGGACGCATTTTCGATTTCCTGGATCGCGCATTTTACAGCAGTAACGGTTATGAAAACTTCAAATTCAAGCCCGGCGCAGCAGTCGCAATCGCAAGAAGAGGCGGGACGACGGCTTCGCTGGACGCGCTGAACAAATATTTCGGAATCGCACAGATGCCGACCGCAGGATCGACTTACTGGAATATGGTGCACGGGCTGACGGCGGAGGACGCGCCGAAGGACGAAGAAGGGATGCAGACGATGCGCAACCTTGCCAAAAATATGATTTGGATGATGCGTTGCTTTGAAGCAGGCAAAAAAGCAGGCGTTCCGTATCCCGATACCGAGAAACAGTTTTGCACGAATTTTATCCGCTAAAAAAGACATATGTCGGAGCAGACAAAAAGAAAAGCTTTGCATAATTCCTCCTGTTTTCCGCATACTACCCACATCACACAAATTATGGAAAGTATGTAGGAAGCAGGAGGAACTTTTTTATATGAAAGCAACAGGAATTGTCCGTCGGATTGATGACCTCGGACGCATCGTAATCCCGAAGGAAATTCGCAGAACGCTGCGGATTCGGGAAGCGGACCCGCTGGAAATCTTCACCGACCGGGAGGGAGAAATCATCCTGAAAAAATATTCTCCGATCGGGGAAATGACGACCTTTGCCAGGCAATATGCAGAAAGCCTTGCACAGGTCTCCGGGCATACGGTTTTGATTGCGGATCGGGATCAGTTTATCGCGGCGGCAGGAGGCTGCCGAAATCTGATTGGAAAACCGCTGAGTCGGGAAATGGAGCAGCAGATCGAAAGCCGCCAGATTGTACTTGCGACACGTGGAGATCGCACATTTGTGCAGATCGCGCCGGAAGGCGTGGAGGAATATGTCTGCGAAGCAATCAGCCCGATTAACTGTGAGGGAGACGTGATTGGCGCGGTGGTTTTGCTGGGGCAGAGCAAAACGCCCGGTATGGGGGAAGTGGAACGAAAGCTGATTCAGTCTGCGTCCGGATTTCTTGGGCGGCAGATGGGGCAATGACGCCGGGCAGCAGAGCCGTGGGATGAAACCGGATCAAAAATGAGAACAGTGAGAATGACCTCGCCGCACCGGTGCGATTTTGTCACCGATGCGGTGGGTTTTAGAATAGGAAGATACAGCAGAATTTTCAGACATGCTGCTTATATATCCTGCCGGGGTGTCAAATGGTTACATAAAATTTGAAAAAAATATAAAAAATTTTGAAATTCCGGAAAAATTTATCTGCATTCTACAATTGTCCCCACTGCAATCGTCAACGCCTGTACCATAAGTTCAAGACTCATACTGGGAGCATTGGAAACGGCGGCAGCAGCCTGATCTGGAAGATAGGGAACGTGGATAAAACCGCAGCGTGCAGAGTTTCCTTTTTCTGCCTGTGAGCTTTCATATAACGCAGCATAGAGCAGGTTGTTACATACATAAGTCCCGGCGGAGTAGGAGAGCGCAGCTGGAATTCCGGCTGCGCGGAGCCGATCTGTGATCTGCCTGGTCGGAATCGTCGAAAAAAAGGCGTCAGGCGCGCTGTCAACAACCGGCTGGTCGTGCGGCTGGAAGCCTGCGTTATCGGGGGTGCGGGCGTCCCGCAGATTGATGGCGACGCGTTCAATCTGAATGGATGGACTGCCGCCGAACTGTCCGACACAGAGGATGGCATTCGGCTGATGTGCGTCGATTGCAGCCTTGAGCGCATCAATGGAAGCTTCAAATTCGGTCGGGATTTCGCATTTGATGATATCTGCGCCTGCGATCGAATCGTCCAGAGCGCGGACGGCCTCCCAGGAGGGATTGATGGTTTCCCCGCCGAACGGAGTAAAACCGGTTACGAGAATTTTCATGAGTGTGGGATTCCTTTTCTGTAATTATTTTATTTATATTATAAATCAAACCGCCCGGGCTTGCAAACCGCCGTGAAAGCGCCGCTGCAGGATTCCGTGTGCATTTGTTTGCATCCCTGTATCCTCTGTGCTATACTGTATACGGGTTTTTACGAGAAAACGAGGAAATTAACATGAAAACAATCGTAGTTACACTGGATAAAGAACATCCGGATGGGGAAGCGATTCTTCGGGCAGGCGAGATCATCAAAGCCGGCGGGCTGGTGGCGTTTCCGACAGAGACGGTCTACGGACTGGGCGGAGATGCGCTGAATCCGGAATCGTCACGGAAAATTTATGCGGCGAAGGGACGTCCGTCTGACAACCCGCTGATCGTGCACATCTGCCGGTGGGAAGATATTTACAAAATCGCGGATCCGGTTCCGGAAATCGCGCAGCGTCTGGCAGCGCGCTTTTGGCCGGGACCCCTGACGATGATTTTGAATAAAACCGCGCTTGTACCCAAAGAAACGACAGGCGGTCTGGATACGGTAGCGGTGCGGTTCCCGTCCGATTCCATTGCGCAGCGCTTTATCTGCGCAGCGGGTGGATTTGTTGCAGCGCCGAGTGCCAATACGTCCGGCAGACCGAGCCCGACGCTGGCGCAGTATGTAAAAGAGGACATGGACGGCAGGATCGAGATGATCTTAGACGGCGGCGAGGAAGTCGGCATTGGTCTGGAATCTACGATCGTAGACCTGACTGGAGACATTCCGATGATCCTGCGCCCGGGTTATGTGACGCAAAAGATGCTGGAAGAGGTTGCAAATCAGGTGGACGTTGACAAGACGATTTTGGATGCAAACTGCCATTTAAGACCTAAGGCACCCGGAATGCGTTACCGTCACTATGCGCCGAAGGGAGACCTGACCATTATCGAGGGTGCGCAGGACGCGGTGAAGGAAGCCATCTGTGAAAAAAGCCGTCAGGCGACGGCAGACGGGCACCGCGTGGGTATCATCGCAACGGACGAGACGATGGAAGCCTACCGTCAAAACAGCAATGCGGCGAGTATCAAAAGCGTTGGGAGCCGTCTGGACGAAGCAGCGGTCGGCAGAAGTCTTTACCGGATTCTGCGGGAATTCGATGATGAAAATCTGGACATCCTGTTTTCGGAATCTTTTGCGGAAAGCGGCTTTGGACAGGCAATTATGAACCGGCTGCTAAAGGCGGCAGGTCATCATGTAGAACAGGTATGAGGAGGAAGATTGAAAAATAAAATTTTTCAATCTCGAGATTTGTGTCTGCGCGCACTTGACACAAACTCGGCATGCGCAAAAAGCGTGCGCAGAAATGGGAGGAAGAAAAATGATAGCATTGGCAAGTGACCACGGTGGATACGAACTGAAACAGAAGGTGATCGGATATCTGGAGGCAAATGGCTATACGTGCCATGATTTCGGCTGCTACAGTCTGGAATCCTGTGATTATCCGGAGTTTGGACGCGCTGCAGCAGAAGCAGTTGCAAAGGGTGAATGTGAAAAGGGAATCGTCATCTGTACAACCGGTATTGGTATTTCGATCGTTGCCAACAAGGTTCCTGGTATCCGCTGCGGACTTTGCGCAGACACCTATTCCGCAAAAATGACAAGAGAGCATAACGATGCAAACATGCTGGCAATGGGCGCTGGAATTGTCGGACCGAACCTGGCTCTGTCGATCGTAGAGACGTTTTTAAATACACCGTTTTCCGGCGATGAAAAGCATGTCAGAAGAATCAATAAGATTGAAGAAGAAGTAAAATAATGGTATGATGTTGGGAACATAAAACGAAGGAGGACAATGAAAATGTCAAAGGTAATGGTAATGGATCATCCCCTGATCCAGCACAAGATCGGTCTGATCCGCAAAAAGGAAACGGGTACAAAGGATTTCAGAGAGACGATCAGCGAAATCGCAATGATGATCTGCTATGAAGCGACCAGACATCTGGAGCTGGCAGATGTGCAGATTGAGACTCCCATCTGCAGCACAACAGTAAAAGAGATCAAAGGACGTAAAATGGCCATTGTTCCGATCCTGCGTGCAGGACTGGGGATGGTAGATGGTGCGCTCAAGATGATCCCGGCAGCAAAGATCGGTCATATCGGCCTCTACCGCGACCCTGAGACATTAAAGCCTGTAGAATATTACTGTAAGCTTCCGGCTGACTGCGCAGAAAGAGAAGTTTTCGTTGTTGACCCGATGCTGGCAACCGGCGGCTCTTCCGTAGCAGCAATTCGCATGCTGAAAGAAAAAGGCTGTAAGAAGATCCATTTTCTGTGTATCATTGCAGCTCCTGAGGGCGTAAAGGCAATGCAGGAAGCACATCCTGACGTAGACGTTTATATTGGCGCACTGGATGAGCACTTAAACGAGCACGGCTATATCGTACCCGGTCTGGGCGATGCCGGCGACAGAATTTTTGGCACCAAATAAAACCGGATTTTTATAAGGAGGGTGTATGAAGCGGGAGGATTATATTTCCTGGGATGAATATTTTATGGGAGTAGCCAAGCTCGCGGGAATGCGCTCCAAAGATCCCGGTACGCAGGTCGGGGCATGTATTGTGGGGCAGGACAACAAAATCCTTTCCATGGGGTATAACGGCTTTCCGATCGGCTGCTCTGATGATGAATTTCCCTGGGAGCGGGAGGGGGATACGTTAAAGACGAAGTATCCTTATGTGACGCACAGCGAGTTGAATGCTATTCTAAACTACCGCGGCGGAAGCCTGGCTGGGGCGAAACTCTATGTGACGCTTTTTCCCTGTAATGAATGCGCAAAAGCGATCATCCAGAGCGGAATCCGGGAAGTGATTTACGATTGCGACAAGTATGCGGAAACCCCGTCTGTCCGGGCATCCAAGCGGATGTTTCGGGCAGCGGGCGTGGCGTACAGACCTTACAGCAGAAGCGGACGGACCGTAAAGATGGAGCTTTGATGAGAGGGACAAAACGGGGATTCCGAAGAACAATTGCCAGCCTGCTTGTTTTTTCTCTCTGTATCGCTGCAGTTTCGGCGCTGCCGGCAAGGGCGGACAATAAGATCAATGAGCTGCAGAATCAGATCAAGGAAGAACAGAAAAAACAGAACGATACGAAGGACCAGAAAAAACAGACGGAAAACAATATCAATTCCCTGAACAATGTAAAAACCTCCCTGCAGGGGGAGTTAAACGGTCTGACGGATGACCTGACGCAGATCAGCAGCCGGCTGGAAGAAATCGAACAGAATATTATCGACAAGAACCAGGAAATTTCCGATACGCAGGAAAAGCTGGAGCAGGCGAAGGAGACGGAGAGCAGCCAGTATGCGGCGATGAAGCAGCGGCTGCGTTATCTTTACCGTGACAATAACCGCACGTATTATGAGATTTTATTCAGTGCGATGACGTTTTCTGAACTGCTGAACCAGAGTATTTATGTGGAAAAGCTCCATGAGTACGACCACAGGATGCTTTTGAACTACAAAGCGCAGCGGGAAGCGATTGAAGAGATGGAGGCGAAGCTGGAGGAGGAAAAGGCGCAGTTAGATGATCTGCAGGCTCAGGCAAAGGAGCAGCAGGCGAGTATCATGACGAGCGTCAACAACACCAAAAACAGCATCAGCGCCTACAGCGGACAGATTGCGGAAGCACAGGCCCAGGCGGACGCCCTTGGCAATCAGATTGCAGAGCAGGACAAAAATATTGCAGCCCTCAAAAAACAGCTGCAGGAGGAAATCGCAAAATCCCGTCTTGCTGCGAAATCGGCATGGAGGGACATTTCCGAGGTGAGCTTTGCAGAGGGTGACCGGTATCTTCTGGCAAACCTGATCTACTGCGAAGCGGGCAACCAGCCCTATGCAGGGCAGGTAGCAGTCGGGGCGGTGGTCATCAACCGTGTGCTGAGCTCGGTCTATCCGAACACAGTATCCGGCGTAATTTACCAATATAAGCAGTTTGCACCGGTTCTGGACGGACATCTGGCGATTGCACTTGCAAACGACAGCGCGACGGCGGCATGTTATAAGGCAGCAGATGAAGCGATGTCCGGCTATACAAACGTCGGACGCTGCGTATATTTCAGAACGCCGATTGAAGGTCTGACCGGCATGCAGATCGGCGGGCATATTTTCTACTAAAAGCGGCTGAAATTGCAGATGGTCAGCAGACGGTAATTGAAAGCTCTGTGCTGTTTATGCAGCTGCTATGGAATCTAAAATTTTTATAAACAGACAGATGACAGGATATGTTTGAAAATCTGTCAAAAACAGCAGGAATTTCTGCGGATTTCACAACTGCAAAAATCCTGCTGTTTTTTCATGCCTGCTTATTGCATAAAATGGACGGAAAAACGCGCGAAAACGTCGGGGAAAATGCCAGAAACTATTAAGACAATGCCAAGAAAACAGGTGGACAAGAAAGCGTAAAATGGGTATAATGGTAGACAGGGATTTCTCCAAAATGGCAGCTTAAAAAGAGCCAGTCAGAGCGAAAATCTCTTGAAAAACCGGTGCATGGCAGGAGGATTTTTGTGGCAAAGCACTCCTTTAACAAAACTGTCTGGCAGTGTCTGACGCTGATTTCACAGTTCGGAATTATGATGCTTGTTCCCACGGGCATGATGTTCGCCCTCGGCTACTGGCTGGATGGCAGGCTCGGGACGCAGTTTTTTGCAATTGTGCTGTTTTTTGTTGGCGTTTTGGCGGGATTTGGGAATATTTATCGGCTGGCGCGGCAAATTTATCAGAAGAAGGACAAAAAGGACAGGGAATGAGAAATTTTTTCAAAAAGATCGATGAAACCGTCCGGGAGATGTGGCTCGGCACTTTTTTGTGGGGATGTCTGTGCGAGCTGGTGTCCGTCTGGTGGGTAAAGGACAGGCTGTACAGCGGTCTTGGCATCCTGATCGGGATGCTGCTTGCCATGGCAGGAATCTGGCACATGTGGAAGGTGCTGGATACAGCGCTGGAGCTCGGGGACGGCGCACAGAAATATGCGACGTCGAAGAATCTTCTCCGGTATGCTGTGGTTTTGGTCGTGTTTGCAGTCCTGATGCTGACACATTTTGCAGACCCTCTAGCGGCGTTTGCAGGTTTGATGGGAATGAAAGCTTCGGCTTATCTGCAGCCTTTTATACGCAGATACAAAGAAAAGAAGAGGAGGTGAGACGATGACGAATGGTATTTTGCTAAATGGTTCGGCTGACATTGATTTTATGATTCACGGCGTCTTTCCCTATCAGTTTTTCGGACAGACGGTGTGGATTACCACAACCCATATCTGTCTCCTGATCGTACTTTTGCTGATCCTTGCGTTTGCGATTGCGGCAAACCGGGCGATGAAGCATGCTTCTGAAGTACCGGGATTTTTCCAGAACATCGTGGAGCTTGTGGTGGAAAAGCTGGACGGCATGGTAAAAATGGTTATGGGAAAGAATGCGGCGAAGTTCGCAAACTATATTGGAACCATATTCATTTTTATCCTGATCAGCAACTTTTCCGGTCTGCTGGGGTTACGTCCGCCGACGGCGGATTACGGCGTTACCCTGCCGCTCGGTCTAGCAACCTTTACGCTGATTCATTACAACAAGCTGAAGCATAAGAAGTTAAAGGGAGCGCTGGCAGAGCTGTGCGATCCGTGGCCAATCTGGGCGCCGATCAATATTATCGGTTATATTGCAGTTCCGGTTTCGCTGTCTTTGCGTCTGTTTGCCAATGTGCTTTCCGGCGTTGTTATGATGGCGCTGGTATACGGACTTCTGCGGGTGATCGCAATCGGCTGGCCTGCAGTGCTGCATGTGTACTTCGATCTGTTTTCGGGAGCAATTCAGACCTACGTGTTCTGTATGCTGACGATGACATACCTTTCTGATGCCATCGGAGAGGAAGGATAAACGAAAATACCAAAACTGTAACACAACAGAAGAATGGAGGATTTATCATGGAATTCAATGAAAACTTTATCTTAGGCTGTTCTGCAATCGGCGCAGGTCTGGCGGTTATCGCCGGTATCGGACCTGGTGTAGGTCAGGGTATCGCAGCTGGTCATGCTGCTGCTGCAGTTGGCAGAAACCCGGGTGCAAAATCCGATATCACCTCGACCATGCTGCTTGGTCAGGCGGTTGCCGAGACAACCGGTCTGTATGGTCTGCTGATTGCGATGCTGCTGCTGTTTGTAAAACCTCTGCTTCCCTGATAAGAGAATATTTCAAGAAGGAAGGAGGAGGGAAGAGTGCATAATTTAAACGCAGTATTGCTTGCGGCAGAAATGGAGCCCAGACTGTTTGATCTGGATTTCCAGCTGCTTGCGGATTCCCTGCTTACGATCATCGCTGTATTCGTGCTGCTTATTGCATTGTCCTATCTGCTCTTTAATCCTGCCCGCAAATTTATGCAGGACAGACAGAATAAGATCGCAGGGGAACTGGATCATGCAAAGACAGCCCAGGAGGACGCCGAAAAGCTGAAAGCAGATTACGAAGCCAGACTTGCCAATGTGGACAAAGAGGCGGATGAGATCTTAAGCGCAGCAAGAGCGAAAGCACTGGCGAATGAAGCGGACATTGTGGCGAAGGCGCGGGAGGAAGCCTCTCGTATTATCGCCCATGCGCATGTGGAAGCCGAACTGGAAAAGAAAAAAGCGGCGGATGAAATTAAGCAGGAGATGGTTGGTCTGGCAATGGATGCGGCTGGCAAGTTTGTCAGAGTTTCCATGGATGACAGAACCAAGAACGCTCTGATTGAAGAGACTCTTGCAGAAATAGGAGAAAATACATGGCTAAGCTAGTGTCACAGGTCTATGCGGAAGCACTGTTTGGCCTGGGCGTAGAGAATGGTCTGCTGGATACGCTTCTGGAGGAGCTAAACGGCATGTGTGAAATTTTAGGGAAAAATCCCCAATTTGTGACACTGCTTGGACATCCGGAGCTGGATCAGAAGGAAAAAACAGCGGTCTTTGACCGGGTATTTGACGGTAAAATCAGCAAAGAACTGAACGGATTTTGCCATCTTCTTCTGGAAAAAGGCAGATTTGGCGAGCTGTTTGCGATCCGTGAGGATTACGAACGCCGCTGTCTGGCTTATCATAAAATCGGAGTCGTGTATGTAACCAGTGCAGAAGAGCTTTCGGATACTCAGAAGGAGAACATCCGTCAGAAGCTTCTGGCTACGACTGACTTTGTATCGCTGCAGATTCATTATCAGGTGGATGCTGCGCTGATCGGCGGACTTAAGATCCAGATCGGCGACCGTGTTGTAGACAGCAGCATCCAGAACAGGCTGAAACGGATGAAAGACAGCCTGATGCGTGTGTCTTTATCCTGAAGCGGACTTACGCAGCAGAAAGAATAACGGGAAGGAAAATCTGTTCCCGTATCCTAGGAAGGGAGTAAAATCCATGAATTTAAGACCTGAGGAAATCAGTTCTGTTATTAAAGAACAGATTGAGCGATATGCCTCCAGGCTGGAAGTATCGGATGTCGGTACCGTTATCTGGGTAGCGGACGGCATTGCCAGAATCCATGGACTGGAGAATGCGATGCAGGGTGAGCTGCTGGCATTCCCCAATGATGTATTCGGCATGGTACTGAATCTGGAGGAGGACAACGTAGGTGCTGTACTGCTTGGTGCGGGCAGCATCAGTGAGGGTGATCAGGTCCGGACAACAGGACATGTAGTTGAGGTTCCGGCGGGCGATGCGCTGCTGGGACGTGTTGTAAATGCGCTGGGTCAGCCTATCGATGGCAAGGGACCCGTGCAGACGGATGCCTACCGCAAAATTGAGCGTGTGGCAAGCGGCGTTATTACCCGTAAATCCGTAGATACCCCTCTTCAGACCGGAATCAAGGCAATCGATTCCATGGTTCCGATCGGACGCGGACAGCGTGAGCTGATTATCGGCGACAGACAGACAGGTAAAACTGCAATTGCCATCGACACCATCATCAACCAGAAGGGCCAGGGCGTAAAGTGTATTTATGTCGCCATCGGCCAGAAGGCTTCTACCGTAGCTTCCATCGTAAATACGCTGGAGGAGTATGGCGCTATGGCATATACGACTGTCGTAGCTTCCACTGCAAGTGAGCTTGCTCCGCTGCAGTACATCGCACCGTATGCAGGCTGTGCAATGGGTGAAGAATGGATGGAAAAGGGAGAAGATGTGCTGGTCGTTTATGACGATTTAAGTAAGCATGCGGCTGCATACCGTACACTCTCCCTGCTGTTAAAGCGTCCGCCTGGCCGTGAGGCTTATCCTGGTGATGTCTTCTATCTGCATTCCAGACTTCTGGAGCGTGCAGCAAGAATGAATGACGAGCATGGCGGCGGTTCCCTGACTGCATTGCCGATCATTGAGACACAGGCAGGAGATGTTTCTGCATACATCCCGACCAACGTTATTTCTATCACGGATGGTCAGATTTATCTGGAAACGGAAATGTTCCATGAGGGCTTCCGTCCTGCAGTCAACGCCGGTCTGTCCGTATCCCGTGTAGGCGGTTCTGCACAGATCAAGGCGATGAAGAAGATTGCAGCGCCGATCCGTGTCGAGCTGGCACAGTACCGTGAGCTGGCGGCCTTCTCCCAGTTTGGTTCCGAGCTGGATGCAGATACCCGCGAAAAGCTGGCGCAGGGCGAGAGAATCCGGGAGGTATTAAAGCAGCCTCAGTATCAGCCCATGCCGGTAGAATACCAGGTTATCACGCTGTATGTGGCAACCGGAAAATATCTGCTGGATGTAGAGGTTGACCAGATTACCCGGTTCGAACAGGAATTTTTCACATTCCTCGATAAGAAATATCCGGAAGTTCCAAAGGCGATCCGCACCGAGAAAGTGATTTCTGACGAGACGGATGCACTTCTGAAAAAGGCGATCACAGAGTTTAAGGCAGAATTCAAATAGGATGGAGAAGGGCAGGTGACAGGACATGGCTTCCATGAGAGACATTAAGAGAAGAAGAAGCAGTATCCAGAGCACCGGACAGATCACCAGGGCAATGAAGCTGGTTGCCACCGTCAAGCTGCAGAAGGCACGGGAAAAGGCGGAGCATACCAGACCTTATTCCGATGGGGTTTATCAGACCATGCAGTCCATCCTGGAGCGTTCTGCCGGGATCAGCCATCCGTATCTGCAGGGCGGGGATAACCCGCGCAAGGCAGTGATCGTGATGACATCCAACCGCGGACTTGCGGGCGGCTATAATGCGAATGTGGTCAAGCTGATCACACAGGGAAATTTTGACCTGAAGGAGCTTGACATTTATGCTGTCGGCAAAAAGGGCAAGGACGCGCTGCAGCGTGCAGGCTGCAAGATCAGCCTGGACTGCTCGGATATCTGCGAGGAACCTACCTATGCGGATGCGGCTGCTTTGGGCAGACGCGTTCTGACAAGCTTTGCACAGGGCGAGGTAGGCGAAATCTGGCTGGCCTATACTTCTTTTATCAATACAGTTGTGCATGAACCCAGGCTGATCCGTCTGCTTCCGGTTTCGAAAGAGGACGTGGATGAAAAGGTGGAACGGGAGGGTTCTGCAGGCTTAAAGCTTCAGATGAACTTTGAAGCGGAGGAAGAAAGCATTCTGGAAATGCTGATTCCCAAATATATGATCAGTATGATTTACGGCGGACTGCTGGAAGCAGCCCAGGAAGCCGGCGGCCTGGCGGCCTCCCGGTGGGATGAGATAGAGATGGATGTGAACCGTCAGCCGGATGATCAGGTATATGAATTTGAGAACCTGGAG